>Ga0315274_10000042_pt1 | contig 188974 bp, 163 predicted proteins | sample YL17G02_20_MG_FD_203700 | JGI IMG/M metagenome (GOLD analysis project Ga0315274, IMG submission 203700) | Sediment microbial communities from Yellowstone Lake, YNP, Wyoming, USA - YL17G02_20 | ecosystem: Environmental > Aquatic > Freshwater > Lake > Sediment | place: USA: Wyoming | collected...
CTCAATATACCTACTATATGTTGTGGCTTGCACGCAGGCACGGGTCAGTTACAATGTCCGCCTGGCATTTATACATCCGTGTTTCGTTGTGGCTTGCACGCAGGCACGGGTCAGTTACAATTTTGCCTTTTCCGGCAGCCGATTGACTGCTGTTGTGGCTTGCACGCAGGCACGGGTCAGTTACAATAAAAGGAACAAAGGTCATTGCCCTGGCTGAGTTGTGGCTTGCACGCAGGCACGGGTCAGTTACAATCAAAACTATCCAAGATCGTATTGATGCCGGGTTGTGGCTTGCACGCAGGCACAGGTCAGTTACAATAAGGATAGAAAAATGAGTTCTGAAAAATCTGTTGTGGCTTGCACGCAGGCACGGGTCAGTTACAATGTCACTAATCGGCAATAACGCCGGTAGAAAGTTGTGGCTTGCACGCAGGCACAGGTCAGTTACAATGGCGGCGCCTTGACTCATTACCACGACATTGTTGTGGCTTGCACGCAGGCACAGGTCAGTTACAATCCGTGATGTTCGAGAGATTGGAGAGCATAAGTTGTGGCTTGCACGCAGGCACAGGTCAGTTACAATTCCAAGTGTGCAAACCCTTGCGAAAATGCTTATAGTCCCTCCTCGCCTCATCTATTCTTCTGTCCTTGTGCTTCTGCAAATATCTTGAGAATTTGGGCAGAAGGATATGTTGAGAGAGATGCAACGCCATGAGCCAATTCGATGGGTAAAAGGGCTCCCTCAAAGCGGCTACTCAAAACTGTCGGTAATGTCGCAAAGATTCTTTCAGCACCGATGAGATTAGAAAGCGTGGGATCCTCAACGTACTCGCCGGTAGGAATATTTATTACCATTTGATGATAATGACTAATCCGGACAAAAACTTTGGCTCCATAGTTTGTATCCTTGCCATAGGGTGCCCCTCTATTGGGCCTATGTTGAATCTGTTCCTTGATATATTGATTACCAGGGATAAACAGCGATTGGAGGGGGGCATTGTTCCCAATCAGTTGCAAATGATCAGCGAATGCTCCAGTCTTTTCTTGTCCGATGAGGTGCACAGGATAACCTTGAGCCCTTGAGAAAGCCAAGAATCGGCGTATTGGAGCCACGAGCTTTGAATACTGTGCTCGAATTGAGAGAGGTCCATCTTTTACAAACAGGCAATTAGAAAGCACCTCCTTCTTTCTCTCCCAGAAGTATCTAACCCCTGTAAACAACAATAATGTTTCATGAATATTCATATAAGCTGTTGCGACAGTTTCAGGCGCCGAATCTGGAGCCATTTCTTGATGGAAACCAAGCATGTCGGTGAGGAATAATTTTCCTTTACAAACTGGGCAGTTTCCTTCGTCAGCATCATAAGGTAAGGTAGCAGCATCTTTCCCCTCACAGTGAGGACACTCGAACGGAGGAAGACTTTTTTTCTTCCCATCCCACTTTTCGTAAACTATCCACTTGAGGGTTTCAAACGGTTCGCCATCTAATGAAGCATCTTTTATTGATTCAAAGATTATCTCGCGAACTGCATCATATACAGACATCCCCGGGACAACAACGTGTCTTAGTGGAAGGACTGTCGCATGATATAAAGCAGAATCAGCTAATATGTCTCGCAACGCAAGTGGATGGGGGGTCTCCTTATCAATCAAAGAAAGTGCAACTTGATCAACCCTCAAGAGAGCGGTCTTGACAAATGCCAGTGCCTTATAGGGTGGAGTGTCTGATTCAATGACTTGAATGGAACCATCAACACCAAATACTAAAGGCAGAGGTTTTTCACTCGACGGTATGGCTCTCCAGGAACCGGTAGTGGAAATGGGACTTTGGACAGTATCCTCAAAACTCTTGCAGAGTTTTTTGACCAATTCGCTCTTTAAGACATCAAGATGTCCTAACCGGCTAGCACGTTCTGCCGGTAACCGTTCTCCAGCCTTGTAAGGCATCTTATGTTCCTCCATTTGTTTGAGCAGGCGGAGTAAACTTCCTGGCCTGCACCGATACGACAAAACGATGTGAGCGTGTAAGCATTCTTATGTACCCGACCGTTTTTGCCTGAAGGATATCGCCCTTTAGACTTTCATAGGCAACATTCACCTTAGCAAGTGCGTTTACCTCATCTTGAGATGAAAGATGGGCAATGAAGAAATTTTCTGTCTGGGCAAGTAGGTCTTTGTTGATGGTTGTAACAGACTGCGTAGAATAAACCATCCCGATGTGATATTTTGCTCCTTCCTTGGCAATGCGACGGTAGATATCCATGCCCTCATCCCTTGCAGGAAATAAATTATGAGCTTCTTCAAAATAAAGTTGTACAAAGTGGCTTCCAAGTGCATTGTTTGTAAATTTTTCAACTTGATGATTGAATACTGCGCTCGATAATTCATAGGAAAAATATTCCATCACCTCTGGGTTGGCATTTCCTAAGTCAAGAATAGCTGTTTGACCTTGATCAACAAGGGTTATTATTTCTTTTGCAAAATCCCCCGCATTTCTGTCGTGATAAATTCTGAACCGTTGAATCATTGCCGGTCCTGCCCCGATAGATGGTTTGAGAAACTCAAGTATTGCGCGTTCATCGCGTTCAAACAGGGGCCTGCCACTACTTGATTGTAAAATGGGATCATTATCAAGTCTATTACGAATAAAATCAGCAATTCTTTCAAATTCAGAAACCAAAACATTTAAAGAATTAATAGTTGGCGGCGTATTTCCAGCATATACGGTGGAGCGCAAGCTTGCGTTGTAACCCGGGTCGAGATGCAATTTTCTAGAAAGCACAGCTTCGTCAACATCATATCCACCCTTTTTTAGAACAGCCCAATACATTAGAACCCGCCGTCCTGCACGCTTTTTTTCGTTCTGAGGTAAACTGCTTAAAACTTCTAAAGATGGAATTTCTGCACCTATAAATGCTTTGATATAAATAGAGGTTCGTCCTTCGCTTTCTAACAGATCTGCCAACACCCTTCGAGATCGCTCGGGATGCTCGTAAAAATTAAGCTTTAGTGGTTTAGATGGAGTGGCTGGTTTCGGAGTTAGAGCATAAACAACACAACGATCAGGATAGCCACTTTTCAATGAACGACTATCATCCTGTGGATTGTCATTGGCATATTCGCCATTTATATCAAATATAATTTGCCCTACATTTTTAGTTTGTTCTGTTGTTTCTATTAGGCTCTGGGCAATGAGTTTCACAATGTTGCTTTTACCAAGCCTTGTTTTGCCGAACATCGCCGTTCGCGCGCCCATAAAATCTTTTGTTGAAACAAAAATTTCAACTTTAGGCTGAGGTTTGTTCGGCAATGGAAGCCTGCATTCAGTCAACCGTAAATCTCCTATGGGAAAGCGGCTTTCATTTGGCACCATCGAATTGGTGATAAGTTTCAATAGGTCGTCATCACACGCGTAGACACGATACTTGTGAGCACTGACGAAGTTGTTCAAATCGCCTGAGAACTCCACTGCATCAGTTTTTTCAGGGTGGGGATAAAACATTCCTAGGACGCCGGTCTTGAGTGCACCCCATTGCAACTCGCTCTGGGTAAAAATATCGAGTTCTGGCATCGATTTTTTCTGCAACTCAAAATATGTTTGCTGAACCTCTTTGGATAGTGGGGTAGGCGCTGCCTCCAACACACGCAACAAAGTAAAATGCGGTGGTAGTGTGTCATAATTCGATGGTACCATTATCAGCAATGAATTCCGGGGCACTCCACCAACAGCAATTTTGAAAGGGTCGGATGTAATGATCGTAACGGTGTCAAACCCAATATCGAGCACATACCCGACGAAGCGCATGTCATCATATTTTTTTGCCTGCTCCTTAGCTTTCTCGCGTTCAAGGAATGTTTTTAAAACCCTGAGCGGGTGGTTTTGCATTGCGGCCTTCTCGAAAAAATCTTTCATTGGGATGTCTCCTCGTAATTGCGGATAAGGACTTCACTTGAATTGTTTGTTAACAAACCGGGGCGATTCCCTGTACCTATTGTAAGTGCAACAATGTGGCACCCGTGAAATAAACTAACGATGTCTTTGTGATTAGAAGTTGTCATTGCCCATCGAACTCCCCGTTTAGTTGCCATCTTCAAGCTATTTGCCAAACGTTTATGATCGTCGTAATAAAATTTCGAATATACATAGTGTTCATGTTGAAGCTCTCTCTCGCCCGGCCGATAAGGTGGATCTAAAAATAAAAAGTCTTCTTTACTACAAGAGCCTATTACTTCTTCAAAATCGCTAATCACTAATTTGGCTCGCCTTAATGATCTTGCAACTGATGATAATGTATTTTGACTGATAACCCATCTTCTTTCTTGTCCGCCGTAACCGACATTAAATTCTCCATCTGCGTTCTCTCGCCACATCCCCTTGAAGCATGTCCGATTCAGATATAGAGTTCGAGCCGCACGATATGCCAAATCATCTCTTTCTTTTGTGTCTCGAATTTTGTAATACCCCTTTTTGGTATGGGGAAAACTTTTAAATATTTTCCAAACTATTTTTGGATAAGCGCGTAAGCCGCGGTAGAGATCTATTAAGACGGGATTGATATCTGCTAATAGTGCTTTTTGGGGTTCCAAAGCAAGAAAAACAGCCCCGCCTCCAACAAAGGGTTCGACATAAACTCCCTTTATCGACTCTCTTGTCGGCAGGTGAGGCATCAAATAACTTAACAGCCGCTGTTTCCCTCCAGGGTATCTAATGAATCGCACTTTTTGCTCCCTTTTCAATAATCCTCCTTTCTTATTTCGAAACAACCCGTGTCTGCGGGTTTTCCACAACAAGATGCAAAATTCGCAGGCACCTGCCTTCGGGCGACCGCCGTAGCGCGTGCAACCCACATCCTGCGGCTTTTTTGTTGCGTTCCTCCCTAGGTGCCTCTCATCAAGAACCTAATCGCCCAGTGGGCAATCTGCTTCCAAGCTACGGCGGACAAGTCCTTATTATACTCCATTATACTCCGGTATTTTAACGTGTTTTGACGGCGGGTCAACCCTGTTTTTCACCAATAAGGCGGCACTGGCAAAAGTTGGAAAGATAAAGGCAATCAGGGAATCGGGCAATCAGGGGGCGGGGAATCAGGAAAGCAGGATATCAGGTTGTGGTTATCAGGATAATAGGCATTGAAATGTCGGGGTAAACCCCGACCTACAACTTTTCGGGGTTAATTCGGAGCGGATTTGCAATCGGCGAGGGACGTTGTATAATGCTGTTTTTGTAAGTCCAATATTATTAGACACGGATTAACCTGGCGCGGCCAAAGGCCGCAACCAAAAATGTTAGACACAGATTAACACTGATTTACACTGTTCATGAAAAGATAGACGAAAAAACTCAAGGGCAAAAATAAAAGATAAGGCGTTGTAAATAATAACGTTATGAAAGAGTGACACAGGAAACGTGCAGAAAAAACAAGAAGTTGAAATATTGTAGTACAGATTTACACTGTTTATACTCAGAATCTCTGTGTGCTCTGTGTCCTCTATGGCTAAACTTTTTTGTTGGATGTTCTAAAGAGGATATTATGGCAAGGATTACGAAGCTGGATGATATTGTGTCGCTGTGCAAGAGGCGGGGATTCATATTTCAATCAAGCGAAATATACGGCGGACTTGCGAGCTGCTATGACTATGGGCCATTGGGCGTTGAGCTGAAAAACAACGTCAAGAAGGCCTGGTGGAAGGCGGTCGTGCAGATGCGAGACGACGTCGTGGGCGTCGATTGCAGTATCCTGATGCACCCGCTTATCTGGAAGGCATCCGGCCACGCAGACCAGTTCGCAGACCTCATCGCCGAATGTAAGAAGTGCAATACAAGGACACGGGTTGACCATTTGAAGGATAAGGCGAGCGAGGCGGCCGAGGAGCATACCGAACACATTGCCCTCGATGCGGCGAAGACGACGGCCGGCAATTTGAAGGGCAAGGTGTGCCCTTCGTGCGGGGCGGTCGGGCAATTCACCGAGCCGATGCCGTTCAAATTGATGTTCGAGACGCAAATGGGCGCGAACGTCGATGATTCGATGACGCTTTTCCTTCGGCCAGAAACGGCCCAGGGGATTTTTGCAAACTTTCGCAACGTACTCGATACCACAAGGGTCAAGATACCTTTCGGCATTGCGCAAATCGGCAAGAGTTTCCGAAATGAGGTAACGACAAAGGCGTTCATATTCAGGACGCGCGAGTTCGAGCAGGCGGAATTGGAGTTTTTCTGCGAGCCGGGGACCGATGAGCAGTGGTTCGAGCACTGGAAAGAACAACGCTTCAACTGGTATATCAACCTCGGAATAAAAAAGGAGAACCTGCATTTCCGCGAGCACGAAAAGGATGAGCTTGCGCATTACGCCAAGGCGTGTGTCGATGTCGAATACAAGTTCCCGTTCGGCTCCGGCGACTGGCAGGAATTGGAAGGTATCGCCAATCGAACTGATTACGACCTTAGGCAGCATCAGCGGGGGATGAGGACGCTGAATGCCTGGTTTGAGAACAAGGGCGACCTGTCAAAGATTACGTTAAAAGAGGAGGCCGAGGACTATATAAAGGGGCCGCTGTCGTATTTCGACGACGAAAAGAAGGCGCGGTTTATCCCATACGTGATTGAGCCGAGTGCAGGTATGGACAGGAGCACGCTGGCGTTTTTAGTTGACGCATACGATGAAGAAGAGGTCCGCGGCGAGACGCGGAATCTATTGCGGTTCTCGGCGGCGATTGCGCCGATAAAGGCAGGCGTCTTCCCGTTGGTCAATAAGGACGGTATGCCGGAGATTGCGCGGAATATCTATAATGACCTGAAGAAATACTTCAATTGTGCATACGACACCAAAGGCGCAATCGGCAGACGCTACCGCAGGCAGGATGAGGCGGGGACGCCCTTCTGCATCACGATTGACGGCCAGACCACACAGGATAAGACCGTAACGGTCCGTGAACGCGACTCGATGGAGCAGGTGCGGGTCTCGACCGACCAGCTAAAGGGCTACCTGCGAGAAAAACTCGATCTATGACAGGCCGAATATGGTAAAATATAAAATATGAAACAAGCAATTTGGCATGACAGACAGCAGGAGTCGATAGAGGCGAAAACCATGTGGTTTAGGTCATTATCTATGGCCGAACGCATAGAGGTCTTCTACAGCTTTACTGATTTGATTTTGTCGGTCAACCCCAACATGAAGGATCGGAGGTATCCTCAACCGATTGCGGAACGTGTTCAAGTTATTTCAGCACCGCGAATAAATAATAATGAAGACACGGATTAACACGGTTTTTTAGACACAGATTTACACTGATTAACACTGTTTTTATACTTTTTCTCTGTGGCTAAAAAAAATGATTCTGGACCGAATCGACAATGCCGGTTTGCATCCGCGATTCGCAAAGGCGTTTGAGGTGCTGGCCGGTGGCAAACTGACGCAGCAAAAAGATGGGCGATACCAGGTTGATGGCGATGAAATTTACTACACGATTCAGCAATACACAACCAGGCCGATAAGTGAGGGCAAACTCGAAGCCCACAGAAAATATATCGACATCCAGTTTTTATTGGCAGGTGAAGAACTTATCGCTTACGCACCATTAAAAGACCTGACGGTCGCGGAAGAATACAATCCGGAAAAGGATATTGCGTTCTTTCAGGCGCCGGCGAAAATCACAACAATAAAACTTGAGCCGGGATTGTTTTGTGTCTTTTTTCCTGATGATGCGCACCTGCCCGGCTGTCAGGTTGCGGGGCCGGCGGATGTTCGCAAGGCGGTAATTAAAATTCGATTAAACGAGGAGAATAGCGGAGAGAAAGATAATGGAAAACGAGCAGGATATTAACACAGCAGGCGATTCAGTAATAAAAAAACCAAACCTGGCAATTCGCATACTCCACGTGATTTGGGCGACGCTGCTGGCAATTTTGCTGGCGGCTGGAATCATCATGCAGGCGCCGTGGAAGGTAATAGTCCTGATTGCGATTTTCCTTGCCGCTGCCACAATCCTGCCAAGACGCCGCCGAAAATGGTTCTGGGCAGGAGTGGGCGTTGTTGTTTTGGCAGTTATCGTTTGGATTCTCTTGCCGAGCAATAACGATGGCTGGCGGCCATACACGTTCGATAAGGAATTATCCCAACTGCAGGCAAGATACGCCGTCCCCGATGCCGATAACGCGGCGATTATCTATAACCAAATCCTCGCAACCTGTAAGCAAAAGGAAGCCAATGAGCCGAATCTGCCCGACCGCTGGTTCGACCTGGTGCGCAGTGGGCCCTGGTCAAGCAAAGACCAGCCCGAAATCGCGGCCTGGCTGGAATATCACGAAGATACAATCGACAAGATTCTCCTTGCAACGCGACTTGAGAAATGCTCATTTCCCATTGTTGCCGACACATTTAATCTCGGAATCGATATGAACCGCGGTTCTGCAATGCGGCACTGGGCGTACACGCTCATTGCCGCTGCGAATAATGCCCTGGCTGAAGGCGGCACTAACGAAGCAGTAGAAAAATTCCTTGCCGTGCTTAAAATTGGTAAACACGTGTGCCAACAACCGACCACTCTGGACGTGCTGGTCGGTCGTGCGTGTGAAGCAATTGCCCTTGGTTACATTAATGGTGTTGTCGTCAACAACGATGCGATAGAGCCGTATTTAAACAACATAGAAAAGGCCGTGACGGATATCAGGCACGATTGGGCTACCGACCTTCCGGGGATTATCGACTCCGAAAAGCTGATGCTCAAGAATATGTGGGGCGGACTTTTCTACGAGGTCAATTCCGAGGGCAAGGTCCGGCTGAGCCGCGACCCGTGGGCGATGATAAGAGAACAGGTTAAAAAAACATTTGCCGGAAGCACGGAAGACGATCCCGAAGTCAAAGCGGCGAAGGAAAAGTGGGCCTGCCAGGGTTACTGGTGGAAAAGGTTCGCAAGAGTGCAGGCCATTTTGCAATGGTTTTTTGCACCGGCTTCGCCTGAAGAGCTTGGCCGGATTATCGATGAAAGCTATGAGAAATACTATGCGATGACCAGGCCCGACGCCGACTGGTCGAAACAGCCGCAGAATATGCCTGTGGAGGCGCTCTTCCAATTAAGGCCGAACTTTCGGCAGGTCGCCAAAGTAATGGCACGGTCCGACGAGACAATATACTTTGCACTCCACGATTCCTATCTAAGAGCACTGATGGAGCAGCGAACAACACGCTTAATAATAGCGTTGAGACGTTACAAAAACACAAACGGACACTGGCCGGAGAATCTGGATGCACTTAAAGGAATTGCGCCGGCGGAAATTTTTGTTGACCCGATAAACGGCGATTCGTTTGTTTATAGAGTCACTGACGAGGACTTTACCCTTTACAGCAAAGGCAAGAATAACATCGACGAAGGAGGCGAGCACAAGAGTAACTGGCCTAAGGAAGATTCGCCCGACGACCAGCTAATCTGGCCAAGGCCAGCAAAATTAAAGGCCGTGCAGGACAAGAATGGCTAACGAACAGTTAGACAAAAAAACAACAGGAGAAAATGACAACGGTGATATCAGAGACGGGGCTTTTCCGCATCCTTTTCCCCCACGACGCCCACCTCCCCGGCTGCCAGGTTGCGGGGCCAGCGGAGATCCAAAAAGTTGTAATTAAAATTCTATTAAATGAAAAAGACAGGTTAAGAAGCAGAACCATGCCTTTTTTATGAAAGCCGCGCCCCCAATTCTCGCAGCATTGCGAACGTATCAACATATCTTACATTGAATGGTTCACATACATTTGGGATCGGGACTCTTGTCCTTACATCGGGCCTCAGAACTTCATGGGTTACAACAACACACCCTTTGGCCGCAGCGTAAGCCACCAGCCAGCCATCCGGCTCATTGGCAAACTCAGCTTTAGCGGCGTCGGTATACTGGGGATGACCACGTACCCAAGTTATGACCCTAACGTAGGATTCAATGACATCTTTTTCATCTGTCGAACGAAATGCGTGAATGAAGGCGGCATTTGCCCATCTGGTAAGTTCGTCTTTTCCTTTATCCAAATCTTGTTTAAGAACGCGGTCTATACTTTCGATTGTTCCTTCATTAGCATGCTGTAGCAAGATGTCCCAGAACTTAGTGCCAAGATCGAATGCGTAGTAATGACGTGCGGCTTCAATGAATACATTGGCATCGAGGATATACACAGAGCGGTCCATCGCTACGAGCCTCCCATCCCAAGAGAAGCCGCATAGCGATCGAAGGTCGTTCCATACAACCCCGTCAGGCGATATGCTTCAGAATAAAGAAGTTTGCCTTCCTTGGCTGCACGAACCACGGACGAGGCGAACCGCCGCCCTATACGCAGATTCTGAGTTGCGTAGAAATTTCCACCTTCCGGGGGTATCTTACGACGCTCTTTGTTCCGGTAGTCATTGTAGAATGTTAAAAATCCCACTTTTGCGATAAGGCCCAGGTCCAAAGCCCTGCGCGCAGCGACTAGCTCACTGACCTTGAACTCTCTGGCAATTGATTGAAAACGTTCAGAATCGTCCCTGACGGAAGGCCATATCCGGCGAATCTGCTGTTCTGGAACGAGGAACTCCGCCGCAACCCTGTTGCACGCCTGTTCAGTCGGGTCTTTTGCCGGAGACATCTCTCGTAAATCGAATGCTGCACTGCTGCCAAAGAACACGTGTGCCAATTCATGCGCAAGCGTGAACATCTGTGCAGCCCTGCCGTCAGCGCCATTGACAAACACCAACGGGGATATCTCATCAACTAGAACAAAGCCACGGAATTCTTCTGTATCGAGCTTGCGGTGGGTGTTGTTCCCGACAATCCCATTAACAACCACTATGATTCCTGCGTTTTCCATGGCATCGCGAAGGACATGCAGCGATTCCGTCCAGGAGGTCTGTTGGGCAGCCCATCCCATATTCAGATGGAGCGCATCTCTTATTCGTTGGCCAACCGATGCAGGTGGTTCATTAGGTCGTACGGACCGCACAAATTTCAGTGCTTCCATACCTTGGTCAACCAAGAACTCGCGTAACCAGTCCTGCCGTCGCTGCATCGTATGAATGGTCTCAAGAAGATCAGGGCTGTGGCCGTAAGATGCCTCATCACCGAGTGTTCGGAAGTATGGCACAGGCAACCGTTCTTCAGGCGGTTCATCGAGGAAAAAGAAGCCAAACGGTGTCAGAGTGGATTTTGCCAGAGATTCCAACTGTCGGAGCGTGGGTTGTATTTGACCATCAACCCATTGGCGCAATCTCGGAAACTTACCCTCTAAATCAGACAAGGTCAGACCAGAACGGTCTAATGCCCAGTCCAAGACCTTTTTACTCACGGCTACTCTACTCATGTGCCCATTTCCTGCCGGATGTTGATGCGAGTTGATAGCTTATCGTTACTGGTCTTCTGATGGATTAAAGGTATCACATCCTCAGGAACCTGTCAACAAGCAGATCGAATAAGAAACATCGCAGGTAGCGGAACTTTCAAATATGTGCTTTTCGGGAAACAATTTACGGTGTATATTCTATGGCCGAACAAGGCGGACGATATTGCGATTTGGCCGAGAAGGTAAAATAATGTCGAAAGGGTAATTGAAATGGCAGGCAACAATAAGGTGTGTATCTCACAATTGAAGGATTTTGCCGGTCAACAGGTGACGTTGGCGGGGTGGGTGCATCAGGCGAGGCCGAGCGGGAAAATACAATTTATCATCCTGCGGGATGGGACGGGGTTGTGTCAGTGCGTTGTCGAAAAGGGCAAAGTCAACGACGCCTTATTTGAGCAGTTGGAACACTTAGGCCAGGAATCGTCGCTGACGGTTACAGGAATAGTGCGGCAGGAAGTCCGCAGCGTCGGCGGTTATGAACTCGATGTCACTAACGCCACGGTGATACACCAAACAAGCGATTATCCGATTACACCCAAATCGCACGGGATTGATTTTTTATTAAAGAACCGACATTTGCACCTGCGCAGCAGCAGACAGTGGTGCATCGGCAAGGTCCGCCATACCGTCGTCGATGCCATCAGGCGATTTTTCAACGACAACGGCTTCACGCTTGTCGATACGCCGATACTGATGGCGGCGGCGGGCGAAGAGGAGCAATCGCTTTTTGAGGTTGATTATTTCGGCAGCACACTGTACCTGACACAGACAGGCCAACTGCACGTAGAGTGTGCGGCGATGAGCTTCGGCAAGGTGTATTGCTTCGGGCCGACATTTCGGGCGGAAAAAAGCAAGACGAGGAGACATCTGACGGAGTTCTGGATGGTCGAGCCGGAGGTCGCGTTTATTGAACTTGACGGCCTATTGGAATTAGCTGAAAATTTCGTCAGCTTTATAGTCGCTGCGGTTTTGGAGAAAAACCGAAGCCAGCTTGAGACGCTTGGAGCGGACATCGCGGCACTTGAAAAGATTAAGCCCCCCTTCTATCGGCTGACTTATACCCAGGCAGTCGAGATTTTGACGGGCGATAAGACAAAGGAGTTTATGGCCAAGCAGTTGCAGGAGATACAGGCCAAAAAAGAAAAAATCGAAAAGCGAATCGCCGAACTTGAACAGGAGCAGAAGGGGCAAATCAAACAGTGGAAGCGGGACAAAAACGCGGCGGAGCTTATTGAGCTGCGGTCGCAGATTGAGGAGGTCAAAATCCATCTTGAGAACAATCCAAAGCACGCGCAATTAGCCGCGGAGTTTCGCTGGGGAAAGGATTTGGGCGGGTCGGATGAGACCATTATCTCGCAAATGCACGATAAGCCCGTTTTTGTCACGCATTACCCACAACACGCAAAGGCGTTTTATATGAGAACAGATCGCACCAATCCCAAAGTTGTCGAAAACTTCGATATGCTCGCACCGAACGGCTTCGGCGAAATCATAGGCGGCTCGGTGAGGGAAGATGATTATGACTTGCTCTTGAACCGAATCGCAGAGCAGGGGCTGAAAAGGGAAAATTACGAATGGTACTTGGATTTGCGAAGGTACGGGTCTGTGCCGCATGGCGGTTTCGGCTTAGGCGTGGAGAGGACAATCGCCTGGCTCACAGGCGAGCCGCATATACGACAGTGCATTGCATTTCCAAGAATGATGGATAAAGTGTATATATAGGCGCACGTATTGTGTTGTGCGCGGTGCGAACAAACAATATAAATGTGAAATTTTAGTGGCAGGTGATGACAAAATGAAGAAATCGACCACAAAGAAAACGTGCGGGAATAAAGTTTTATGGATGTTCTTATTTGTTTTTTTGCTTATGCCGTGTACCGGTTACGCACAGGATAATGCGAAAGGCGATAAACACAGGAATATCCTGATTATCACGGCCCATCCTGACGACGTGGAAATCGGTATGGGAGGAACTGCATACCTGCTAAAAGACAAATACAATATACATACCGCAATCGCTTCGAGAGGTGAGCGGGGGCTTAGCAAAGAGCCGGACCCGAATACCGCCGCTCTTCGCACAAAGCACGCTGAACTATCGGCGGAAATACTCAAGGCAAAAGTCCATTTCCTGGAGAAAAACGACGGGGAAATTTATGCCGACAAAGATGCTGTTGAAAAGATAGTAACACTTCTAAAAGAGCTTGACCCTGCCATTGTGTTTTTGCATTGGCCTATTGACAAGCCCGACCATATCGCTGCTTCGAATATGGCGCTAATGGCATTAAGTAAAACAGGTATGATGCACGACAGGGAAATATATTTTTTCGAGGTCGGACGCGGAAGCACAACCAATCAATTTGACCCGGATGTTTATGTAGATGTAACGGCGGTCTGGCAAGAGAAGGTAAAACTGGTTGCCATTCATGAACTTCATAATGACGGAACTTTGGGAAAAATGGCCGAAACCAGCGCTCAAGAGTATGGAAGAATGAACCGCTGCCAGTACGCTGAAGCATTCAAACCGCTCTATCCGTTTTCCAATAACCGGTGGAATAAAAGGATAAGATGCACTTTAATGGATTTGTGATGAGCCGGTGCTTGTGCGGCCGGCTGTAACAAGGTCTAATTATCATTCAGGAAAAATTTTTAAGGAAATGAAAAGATGGAAGGAAAAAGAGGTGTTTTAAGGTTGGCGGCAGCAACACTCCTTGTCGGAGCAATTTGGATAATGAGCACCGCCGCGGCGGAGGAGCCAAATCAAGCAGGTGATGGAAAACTGAGGATTATAGCGTTTGGGGCGCATCCGGACGACTGCGAGTATGACGCAGGGGGCACTGCGATAATGTGGGCAAAGCAGGGACATCACGTTAAGTTCGTTTCGACAACAAACGGAGACGTGGGCCATGCGACAATGGCAGGCGGCCCGCTTGCCAAACGGCGTATGGCGGAGGCAAAAAAGACCGATGCTGTGTTAGGCGTTGAATCACAGGTGCTGGACATACACGACGGCGAGCTGATGCCGACGCTGGAAAACCGCAAGACAATCATTCGGCTCATCCGCGAATGGAAGGCCGATATCGTAATTGCGCCACGACCCTACGACTATCATCCAGACCATCGCTACACGGGAATCCTTGTCCAGGACGCGGCCTTTATGGTGATTGTGCCGCATTTGTGCCCCGATGTCCCCCAGCTTGCAAAGAATCCCGTCTTTTTCTACTCATCCGATGGTTTCCGCAAGCCCAATCCCTTTGAGCCGGACATCATTGTCGTCACCGATTCGGTGATTGACCAGAAGGCGGAGGCCCTTTGGCAAATGGAGTCGCAGGTTGAGTCGCTTTGGGCGACCGGCAACTTTGAAAAGGTAGTTCCCGTTCCCAAAGAAGGCGAGGCGAGGAAAGAATATGAGAAGAAGGCGAAAGAACGAATCACATCGAGAGACAGCTCATTCGCCAACAAGTATCGCAGCAAACTGATTGAACTTTACGGCGAAGAAAAGGCCAAAGGCATCAAGTTCGTCGAGGCGTTCGAGCTTTGCGAATACGGCAGGCAGCCGTCGAAGGAAGAATTGAAGAAGCTATTTCCCGCTTCTCAAATAGTATCGGCCCAAAAATAATTTTAATGGAATCATGGACGATACAAAGGTTGCTCAACTGGACGGCTGGATACTTTACCGAGAAAGGAGTCGATTCGCCTCGGCTGAGCGCTGAACTGTTGCTTTCGAGCGTACTTGGCCTAAAGCGAATTGAGCTATACACGCAATTCGATAAGCCCGCTGCGAAAGAGCAGCTTAACAAACTGCGCGAGCTTGTTAAACGAGCAGGCGAGCATGAGCCGATTGGCTATCTAACGGGCAAATGCGAATTTTATTCGCTGGAATTTGACGTTACTGCCGACTGTATGATACCCCGGCCTGAAACGGAGATGCTGGTCGCGCGGGCAATAGAATTTCTGCGGGCGCGTAACGAAAGGCAACACGAGATGAGCTTGCCTGGCCCGAGCGCAGTCGAGGTGTCGAATTCATTTATCTGCGATTTGTGCACGGGCTGCGGGTGTGTGGCGGTTGCGATTGCCGGGAATTTTGCCGACTGCAAAATAATAGCAACCGATATTTGTGACGCCGCCCTTAAGGTTGCGTCGCGGAATATCGAAAGGTATGGCCTGGATAATCGTATCCGGCTTTTGTGCGGCGATTTGTTTGAGCCGATTGTCCCCCATCTCGACGTTGAAAAATTCGATTTGATTGTCTGTAATCCGCCTTATGTAAGCACCGTCGAGTATGAGACGCTTGCAAAAAACGTGAAGGACTATGAGCCAAGGATTGCGCTGATTGCCGGGAACGACGGCCTTGACATACTTCGAAGGGTAATCGGCTCAGCACCGGACTTTCTCAAGACCGGCGGAGCGCTGATGCTCGAAATCGGCCAGGAACAAGGGCTGGCCATCCGCAAGCTTATAGAACAGGCAGGTTGTTTTATCGAAATTAAAATTGAAAAGGACTTCGCTAATAATGAGAGAATCGCCACAGCGATTAAGAAATAGCAACCTTCAGGCAATCGGTATTAACCGACCATTTCGCGTATCTCTTCGTAGAATTTTGCGTATTTGTCTTTGTCCTTGGTCTTGCGCATCGCGATGCCGGCCCGCGGGTGCTCATTGAGGATGCCCGTAATCATATACGGTATCAGGTATCCCCACTCAATATCCTTCTGCATCGGCAGCATCTGCTCTTCGATAATCTTCAAGATAGGCGAGAGCTTGAACTTGGGATTTTTCAGGAAACCCATAAGCAGCTCAAGGCAGCAGTTGCCTGGGCCTCGTCCAATGCCGTACAGGGACGCATCCAGGTAATTGGCGTTGTGAATAATCGCTTCGATTGTATTGGAAAACGCAAGCTGCTGATTGTTATGGCAGTGGATACCGATTTCCTTGCTCTCAGGCAAATGCTTTCTGAAGAGCTTAACGAGATATTCAATCTGCTCGCAGTACAAAGCGCCGTAGCTATCGACCACATAGACCACGTCAACGGGCGACTTGGCAAGCTGGTCCAGCGCCTCAATCATATCCGGCTCAATCTCTTTCGAGATGGCCATAATATTGACCGTGGTTTCGTAGCCGAGGTCGTGACTGCGATTGACCAGTGCAATTGCCTTATCCATATCTTTGACGTAGGTGGCAACGCGAATCATATCGACGGGGCTTTCGTCGGCGGGGGCAAACTGCTGGTCCTTGACGCGATGGGCATCAACCATAATACTGATTTTCAGCTCCGACTCAACGCCGTCGATGATTTCACGAATCTTGTCGTCATCGCAGTATTTCCACTCGCCGTAATCGCTCGGCGGAAAAAGGTCCCTGCTGTTGCGGTAGCCGAACTCCATATAATCAATACCGCTGGCCGAAAGCGCCTTATAGACCTCTCGCACGAACGCATCAGTGAAATAATGGTTGTTAATCAGGCCGCCGTCTCTGATGGTGCAGTCCAGCACTTTTATTTTTTCTCGATACACAATCCAACCTCAATTCTCAGCTAAAGTTTACCTAAGACCTTTTCAACGACCTCCTGTCGGACATCCACAGCCCACTGCCCCTCCTGGCAATGAACAGCGCCTATTATATCAATTAGAACAAACTTTGGCCACTTATTTATCGCCTTTTTGTCGTGCCTGATTGTCTCTATTAGCGAATTTTTGCTTATATTTTCAGGCAAAGCGGTCGGCACACCCAGCCGGCTCAGTATTTTTCGGACTTTTTCGAGCCGTTCGCGGCTTCCAAATCCCAACTCGATTTCAATCAGCCCCGCCGCCATCAGCCCTATTGCGACCGATTCGCCGTGCAGCAATTCAAAACCGCTCGCCGATTCCACTGCGTGGCCTATGGTATGTCCGTAGTTCAGGATTCTTCTTTGATTTTTCTCCGTCGGGTCGGCCTGCACAATGGCTGCCTTTATCCTGCAATTGGAATACGCAACCTGTTCAAGCACGTCCATTTCGCGCTGCAGAATTCGGTCGAGATTGCTTTCAAGAAACCCAAAGTATTCGGCATCGGCAATAAGCGCGTGCTTTACCGATTCTACGAGTCCCGCCCTGAACTGCCTGTCGTCGAGCGTTTTCAGCGTCGCTACATCAATATGCACTCCCGCCGGCTGCCAGAAAGCGCCAAAGGCATTTTTGCTGACCGTTGAATCAACGCCGGTCTTGCCCCCTACCGCTGAATCCGCCTGCGCAACAGTGGTAGTCGGTATTTGAATAACAGGGACGCCTCTTTTGAAAATCGCCGCGGCAAAACCGGCGATGTCCCCTGCCGTACCCCCGCCGAGAGCGAGCACAACGGTATCTCTTCCGAGATATTCCCTCTCCATTTCCTCAACGATTTCGACAACCGTGCTGATATTCTTTGATGTTTCACCCGCCGGGCGTATGACGAACGTGGGGATAGTCCTGCCCGACAGCAGTGTCTCCAGATGCCCTGCCGATGCGACGTTTTCATCCGTGACGACGAATTTGCCGGTTTTGCCGAACTGCTTTTCCACATCAGAAAGCACCGAAGAAAGCAGGCCCGTGCCGATTGCTATGCTGTAGCCCTGGGTCTGAACAGCCGATGTTGTAACTTTGATTTCACTCATTGGAATTCTCCGGACAAGCGGCCTGCAAGGTCGTCTAATAGCGAATAACGGACTTGACGTTGTAGCCGGCCAGTTTCGCCGCCCCGCCAAGCTCAGTTAGCTCGACAAGAAATACGATGCCGGCGATTTTGCCGCCTATTCTTTCGATGAGCTTGCACGCAGCGGCCATAGTACCGCCCGTCGCAAGCAGGTCATCAATCATAAGCACATTCGCCCCCCCGCCGACAGCGTCGCTGTGCACCTGGAGCGTATCGGTTCCATATTCGAGGTCGTAGGTGATGGTTTCCGTTTTGTGGGGGAGCTTGCCCTTTTTGCGTATGGGGACAAAGCCAACGTTAAGTTTGGCCGCTGTTGCTGCGCCGAATATAAAGCCACGCGCCTCTACGGCGGCAACATAATCGATTTTCGCACCGACAAAGCCGCTGCAGAGGGCTTCGACAGCCGCTTCAAACGCCTGTGCATCGGCCAAAAGAGGCGTTATATCACGAAAAAGAATACCCTTCTTCGGCCAGTCGGGCACATCGCGGATATATTCTCTCAATTCGATTCTGTTACTGCTCATTTCTGCACACATTTCGCCGGGATAAAGCCCCAGGCCACAGTTTACTGTTTTTAGCAGATTACCAAAGAAATGCAATAGCGACTTGTGCAATACCGGTCTTACTCTTCGTACATAAGCTCATAGAGCTTGGTGAGTGCTTCGTGCTGAATCTGCCGGATTCTCTCGCGGGTAAGGCCGATTTTGGCGCCGATTTCCTTCAAGGAAAGCGGTTTTTGCCCGCCAAGCCCGTAATGCAGTCGCATCACCTCGGCTTCGCGGGCATCGATGTAGCGCAACAATTGCACCGCCTTTGTCTCCTCCTCGTCGCTAACGATTACCTCTTCCGGATTGTCGATACTATGAGTCCGCGAAGCCGACTCAAAGACCTGATTTTCATCCGTCCCGTCAACGTCCGACGTTTCCCTGACCGAGCCGAGCACCTGGACGGTTTCGTAAATGATTTTTGCCTTTTTGACCGGCAGGCGCAGCACCTCGGCCATTGTCTCGACATCCGGCTTTATGCCGAGTTTGGTCTCCAGCTCGGCAGCGGCCTGTCGCCATCGGTTTATCAGCCCTATCATATAGCTGGGGACGTGCACCGGTCGAATATCTGCCAGTTGTGCGCTCATTATGCTTTGCCGTATCCACCAGGCGGCGTATGTGCTGAATCGCGTCCCCCGCTCGGGGTCGAAATAATCGATTGCCTTTATAAGGCCGAGGTTCCCCTCCTCAATCAAATCGCCCAAGCTCATCGTGCTGTGGTTGGCGAATCTCTTTGCGATGTTCACCACCAGTCGCAGGTTGCTGCGAACAAGCTGGTCTCTCGCCCTGGGGTCGTTCTTCTCGATGACGAGCCGGCCGAGGCGTCGTTCTTCTTCCGCATTGAGCAGCGGCGCCTCGTCTATCTCGTGCAAATATTCTTTTATGGTCGTATCGAAAACTATGGCTTATGCCCTCCTGCCTGAAAAAGTCCTTCCGCTCCATCTAAAAAATCTGATTTAACGTTCACCGGCTCAACGAAACCCGATACCTGCCGGTGCTTTGCCCGAGCCGAGAGTTGTATCGGTTAGTTTTGAGAGGGGGTTTACTTAGAAGAGCCGGCTCGGCGTCAGAAAAACCAACTGACACCTGCCAAGGCCCAAATAGGCCAAGCGCAGCCATTTTGATATGGCTGTTATTATCGGTATTTGGCCTGCCTGCTTTCGGCTTCTTATGTCACCTGCACCGGCGGCTGCAGTCGTTTCTACGCCACCGGCTCCGAAGGTCCCTGTATATCAGTAGCGGGCGCGGGCGGCTCGACCGGCGGCTTATCCGCCTCGGCCTGTGGCACACTGCTTTGCTCGCCCTTGACATCTGCATCAGATCCAACAAGATTTTGTGCCTCGGTATCGGTGACTACCTGGTCAGCGGCATCGGCTGTCGGAGCTGAACCGCCGCCGTGTTCCTCTGCGGCCCACTGTGCCCTTCGCAAGCTCAGTCCAATCTTACGCGATTCTGAATCAACCTTCAAAATCTTGACCTCGACCTCGTCACCGACCTTGACGACATCCTGCGGCTTTTTGATTTTGTGGTCCGCCAATTCCGAGATGTGCAGCAGACCTTCGAGGTCCGGCTCAAGCTCGACAAAAGCCCCGAAGTTGGTCAGCTTCGTCACCTTGCCTTTAATAATATGGCCGGGTATGTACTTTTCGGGAATTGCACGCACCCACGGGTCTTCAGAAAGCTGCTTGACGCCCAGTGACACTCTCTGTTTCTCAGGGTCGATATCAAGCACCAGGCATTTGACCTGGATGCCTTTCTGCAGCGCCTCATTCGGATGACTGTATTTTCTCGTCCAGCTCAAATCGGAGATGTGTATCATCCCGTCGATGCCTTCCTCTATCTGGACAAATGCTCCGTAGTTGGTGACGCCGCGAACAATCGCGTTGACAATCGTCCCCGGCGGATACTTCTGCGACGCTACCGCCCAGGGATTGGTCTCCGTCTGCTTCAAACCCAGCGAAATTTCCTGCTTTTCCCTATTGACGTTCAGGACGACAACTTCTATGTCCTGTCCCAAACTGAGCATTTCGCTTGGGTGATTCAGCCGTTTTGTCCAGCTCATTTCGCTGATATGGACAAGCCCTTCGATGCCGTCCTCCAGCCGGACAAAAACGCCGTAGTTCATAATATTGACTACCTGCCCCTTCACCTTCGTTCCAACAGGATACCTCTCATCCACGTTCTCCCACGGACTTGGCGACTTTTGCTTCAGGCCGAGCGATATCTTCTCGTTTGCCTTGTCAACGCCGATAACTACACATTCGATTTCTTCGTCAAGCCGCACGACTTCCGAGGGATGCGATATTCTTCCCCAGCTCAAATCTGATATATGCAGCAGGCCGTCCAGGCCGCCCAAATCCACAAACACGCCGAAATCGGCGATGTTTTTGACGATGCCTTTTCGCAACTGGCCCGGCCCGATTTCCGCCAGAATTTTTTCTTTGCTGAGCCGGCGTTCGTCTTCGATGAGCTTACGTCTCGATATGACGATATTCCGACCTTCGACGTCTATTTTAAGAATGGTGCACTCGACCTCTTTGCCTATGAATCTGCTGATGTCGCCGGGCCTTCTGATATCGACCTGTGACGCGGGCAAAAAGACCGGCACGCCGATATCGACCAGCAGACCGCCCTTGATGCGCCTGATGACTCTTCCTTTGACAACATCACCTTCCTTTTTGGTGTTTACGATATTCTCCCAGCCCCTGATGCGGTCCGCCTTGTGCTTGCTGAGAAGGATAAGCCCGCTTTCAGAGTCCGTTTCCTCGATGAGCACCTCGATGTCCCTGCCTGCGACCACGTCTTCGGCGCTATCAAATTCGCCGGCATCGACGACGCCTTCGCTCTTGAGTCCGACCTCGACAATGACGTCGTTGCCGATTTGCGTTACTATTTTGCCTTTCAGAATCGTTCCGGGCAGATGCGAATCGACCTTCGTGCGGAGTGCATCCTGCAAATACTGGTCTTCCTCTACCCCGAACATTTCACCGACCTGCTGCTCAAGCATCTGCTGCGACAGGCCTAATTTGTTGACTATGTTTCTATCTACCATAAACCTGATTTTCCTCTGTGGATGCCTGGTTTGGTGCCCAGCGGCGCCCCACAGTTACGCCGATAAGCCCTCGTGCAACGCTGCACTAACTAAAAAAAGTTTTATAGTTGTTCACCTATAAACAATGCGCTTGCCCACACAGCAAACGCTCATTTCGCCGATTTGTCGTTTGCGCCGGCGCCGCTGTCAACGGCAGAAAGATTCTCGACAAACTCATCGACTATCCATTCAGGAGTCGAAGCGCCCGCGGTCACGCCGGCTATCTTTTTGCCCAAAACTTTCCTTTTATCAAATTCCTGCCAGTTTTGCAAATGAAACGTCTGATTATTGTATTTTTTGCACAATTCCGCCAATTTCCTGGTATTGGCGCTCTCCAAGCCCCCTAGAACGAACATTATATCAACACGTTTACACAATTCAACAGCGGATTGCTGCCTTTTTACCGCCTCTTTGCACAGGGTATTGACGATTCTCAGCTCGACAAAGCTGGTTTTTGCGATGGCACTGACCATTCTGGTGAAAAATTCGGGGCTTTGGGTGGTCTGGCAAACCACTCCCAACTTGGAGTTTTTATCAATTCTCTGCAGGTCGGATTCATCGGCGACAACCACAGCATCCACTGCACAACCAACGACTGCCTGCACCTCAGGATGGTTCCTGTCCCCGATAATCACGACCTTATAGCCGTCTTTTTGCAGCTCGGAAGCAATTTCCTGCAATCTTTTTACGAGTACACACGTCGCATCTATGATTTCGACGCCCTTTTCCCGCAGCCGGGCTATCTGGTCCGGGGCGGCGCCGTGAGAACGAATCAGAACGGTGCTTCCGGGCTTGACCTGCTCGACCTTTTCAACCGTCATCAGACCCTGCTTTGCCAGCCGCTCTACAACGTCCTTGTTGTGGATAATCGGTCCCAAACTGTAAATCTTGCCCTTTTTGGCGAGTATCTCCCCTGCTATACTGATGGCGTTTTTCACGCCCGGGCAAAAACCACATTTCTCCGCAACTATTACCTTCATACCGCACCAGGACAAAATGATTCAGTCAACATTCTATGATAGATTTGCGCTATAATCCAGCGCGACTTGCAACAGTCGAAGATGGTACGATTCGAGATTGCAGGTAAAAAATGGATTTCCGGTGGCACGGACGAAAAAGGGCTGGTTAATGTGACCAGCCCTTTTGTATTTGGCCTGATAGTTAGCTTACCAACTTTTAATCTGCTGATTCGGCTAACGATTGCCTGAAGTCAAGATACTCCTGCTCGGTCATTGCCTCTGTGATTTCTCCGGCCAGCCAGGCGTTATCAAGCCAGTCAATCAACTTCTCAACCATAAGCGGTTCGATAATAGGCGATTGCTCAGCTTCAATAAATTCTCGGCTCAAGCACTCTTTGCTCCTGGTTTTTCGCAACTGCTGCATCCCACGTATAGCTGATATCGTTTCGCTCGGTCTGATTTCGTAGAATTTGTCAGTCCTCACACACAATCGCGCCGGCCTTGCCAGCAAGCTTGCCCTCGCATCGGGCAGCATCAAACCGACGCTGGTTTTGTTTTGGATTACATCTTTGGCGGCGATTTCAGCCAGCATCGCTTCACTTGTCGCGCCAATGATATTGTCTTGCCCTGAACCGCCGGCCATTTTCATCCACTGGTTGTCACCCCAAGCCGCCTTCCATAGCCAGTCGTCGCAGAAAAGTTTCAGGTCGGCAATATCCACATCAGCGTCGGCATCGAGAGTAATGTTGGGGTCCTGCATCATCCAGACCTTTGCCAAAATCGCAAAGTCGATGAAGTTGACAATCTCGTCTTTGTTGTAGTCGGCCTTACTCCAGTAATATTCGTCTCCGCCCTTGTCCACCCGACCATAGGCTATACGGGATTCGCCGTCTATGTCGGTCTCATCGCCGTAACTGCCGTTCGGGTCGCCGGCGTTCTTGCACTGAGACGTCTCGCCAATATGCAAATCTTTTGGATTGGCGGCGACGTTCATAAAGCACGGTTCGCCCGTGGTATTTCCGGCGCCGGGATGCGGTTGCTGCAACAGACAGTAATTTACCGTATTGAAATTCCAGGTTTCCCTGTTAAGGTCGTTTGTGTCGTTGCCGGATATGATGCAGTTGATTATGTTCGGGTCCGCCCCCGGGTCAGTAGCCACTATACCGTAGGTATCATTATCATAAATGGTATTGTTTCTAACAAGCGGCACAGAACTTTGGCTATAAAAAATAATCCCTGCGCCGCCGGGGTATATAGAATGTTTGGTCCCGTTGTTGTGAATCCAGTTATTTGTTATGGTGGTCGCAAGATTGTCGGTCAGCAGCAGACCATTATAGCCGCAATAGCGAATCACGGAATTTTGCATATCAAGATTGCTTCCGTAAGACAGTGACAGACCGCCGCCTTCACAGTTGGCAATAACGCAGCGGTTGACCGTCAAATCAGTATCCGAACAATACACACCATTGTCACCAGAATTTTTTATGAAGGACGAAATTATCTCAAGGCCGCAATCCCAAGCGTAGATTCCATAACTGCCTGAGTTACTTACGGAACAATCCGTAATTGTGGTAGTAACATCGGATAAATCCAGACCGTAATAGTCGCCGTCAAAAACGGAGTTGTTTAGAGTCAGAGTGCCTTCTCTGCCATAGAAACCGGCGTTCGAGTGTCTCTTAAACAAGGTATCACTCGCGGACAAAACACTGTAGCGTTCCATATCGATACCGTAAATTGTGCCGTAATTTCCATCAAAGACACAGGACGACACCGCAGGCCAGCAGTGGTTATAGACGTACATCCCCGCACTCGAATTGTTGCTGAAAGTACAGTTATGCACGTCCGGATATGAGAAGTTCTCGGTGCGAATACCGTAATTTTGATTATTCTTGATTGTGCAGTTCACAATGGACACATCGGCGCCATCAACAAGAAAAACGCCCGCTCCATTAGTTAAACTGCCTCTTATCGTAAAGCCGTCCACTAATGCTTCGGCTACGTCCTGTGCTTTAACGACATACAGAACCGCGTCCCAATAGTTTTGCCCGATTTGACCTTCAAGAATCGTCTCATTATTCGCATCAGCAAGGTTTCGCTGGTCGGGGCTTGTCTCGTATGTGCCGACGCCGCCGAAATGGCCTATCAAAGCGACGTTATCCGGCAGTTCAAAACTTTTTTGCTGATAATTAGCGACATTTATATCATTCACCGGCTTATACGTCCCCGCGGCAACCCATATCGCCGTAACCTCAGGCCCGCATTGCCTCGCTGCCGCAAGGGCAACCTGAAGGTCTTTATAAGCGTCATTCCAGTTTGTCCCGTTGTGAAAACCATTGGCGTCTTTGTCAACGTAGATTATATCGCTACCCCACGGGCAGACGTCAACGTTGCAATCCGCCTGAGTATAATAAATGTAGCTGCTGCTAAGAACCACGCGATTTGTTATCACTTCGCAGGGAGCCGCATAGCGATTCCCACTGCATATCAGCTCAAAGGCGTTCGAATCATCAGGCCCAAGGTCTCCAAGATTCCAGGTTACCGTTCGCTTGTCTGCATCGTACAGGCCGTTCGGCTCTGATGACACGTAATTAACCTCAATCGGCAGATAATCCGTCAACACCACGTCTTCAACCGGATGACCGTTGGCATCGTAACGAATGTCAAATACAATAATATTATTGCTGAGCGGTTCGACACATTCGTTACTCAAGTCGGTATTTACCTTTGTCAGAATCGTCGGTGCAGGCCAGTTTAGCGTGGCGAACATAAACGCAACGGTAACGGACGTCGATTGGCCGGGTGCAAGGGTCGGCAGATGCCAGCCCATCGCCCCCGCCGTTCTGCCGTAAGTGTAATTATTAGCGTCCAGTGTCCGGTTTTCGATGTCGATATGGGCGCCCGAGTCAGGTTTTTCCCAGGAATCCGGATAGTAGTTGCATTCATAAACATTGGGCGCCACCGTAGAGCTAAAGCCGACCCAGTCGGTATGGTTTGCGGTCTTCACAGGGTCGTTCATATTGTTCCACTGTGTGATGTCGTAGCGGAAATTGCCGACCGTGTGAACGGGGTTGTATGGCGTGTAATTTTCAAGGGCATCGGGATAGTCGTATGTCTCGTATGAGCAGTGCACGACCGGCCCATAATCGTCCGCTCCGTGTCCGTGAATAAGTTGATAGAACTCCAGACCATTAATGTCTCCGCTGGTCTTGATATTCTTGATTGTATATGTCTGCAATAGGACGTACCGCTCGCTCATTTTGCCGCCGATTGTCCCGTTTGACTCGTGATACATCAGGGGCGAAAAATTCCCGTCGCCCAGGTCGGCTATCTCATAATCTATCGTTATTCTAACCTGGCTGTTACTGATAACCGATTGTGCTGTATCATAACCGATAACTGGGTTATTGGGATTGTCCCACGAGCTGTAAGAATTTATGGTGAAATCACAATAGGTAGGCCAGTCCGGAGCTCTGAAGTAATCTGTCAGCCACATTGCTTTAGGTGCTTTCGGATTCCCGTCATAGTAAATTGCCGCTCCCCATTCACCACTCAATAGCTCATGATAACCGTGAGGGTGATAAGGCGATAAATCCCAGAAGAATTCATCTGCATATCCAGCAGGGTCTATGTATGCAAACCCACACGGAAAAGTTAGGATAAAAGTGTTAAAACCATATGTTATATTACAAAAAATTAGTGTGAAATACAAACAGATTGTTCTTGAGAGTTTTTCTCCGAGTTTCATGTTTTTCCTTCTCCTTTATAAGTTATTTATATGTCTTCCTGGTTAGTTGAAGGATTGCGAATCCTATAGTCAATATTCCAAAAGTTGCCGGCTCAGGCACAATGTAGAATGAGAGAGCTGTCTGAGTATCTTCATTGCTGCGTATTGCAAAAGCAAATTCGCTTCCATCAGCCCAGTAACCGCGGAGGATAGCACCTTCAAAATTGAATCCGTATCCATAAAAATTTATGTGGGCATTGCTTCCCGAGTACGCTTCTATGAGGGTATTGGGAACTCCATATATTGTCCCGCCTTCTAATTCTCGAAGATTAATAACAGATGTGTCAAACAAAGTAATCCGAGCCGAATACCCCATCGAAACATCACCCATCCAACCACCAACTGCATTGAATATACTGGTATTGTATAACTCAAGACTACCTTGAATGTTCCCGCCGGTCATATCTACGGTTGCATCGTCGAAGGTTCGGACGATACTGAAGGTGTTTCCGTCCTGGATGACCCCGTCGGTATAGAAGTCAATAGACGGCCATTCCGCCAGGCACACTGACGCCAATGCCAGCACAATTACTCCCGCTGCCCCCATTCTTAATAGTTCTCGCATAAGCCCATCTCCTTAAAATAGTTTTTCAATACACCTATTATACCACATACACGCAATTCCTGCACAAAATTCTTTCTTTTAAGTCGGCGCAATCAAAAAGGACATCGCCGAACACATTCACGTTCACAGCAGCCCCGCGAGAGGCCTTGTAGGACGTGAAGGCCAACGATGTCCTCTGCAGACATACAGAACATCCCGCTGCCGAAAAAAGCAGCGGTGCCCCTTGCCTAAAACAAAGGACACCGAGCCTTCCAAACGCTCCTACACGCACAAACTCGCGGTTTGCTATGAAACGTCTGAAATCTCAGTGACTACTAATTAACGGATTGTTTAAAGAATTCGCTTTGCCGAACTTCTCCTTTCTTTTCTCAAAAAGCACATCTTGAGACGAATGTGTTATTCTCGTCTTTATTTTACATTATATCCCCCACCTATCCTTTGTCAAACAAATTTTCCGGATAAATTAACTTTTCTATGCCATATCTATATATGCCAAGTCCGCGTCATAAATCATAAGGCAGATGCGACGACAAATCACTTGCCATTTCCAGCAAATCAGGTATATTAGCCGCAGTATTGAGTAACTTTCACAGAGTGCTTGGCCGAAGAGGGACAAACAAGAAAGGCAATATGGACGAGATGGTAAAGCACGAGTCGGTTGCCTCGCAGCGAGCAGGACAGCGACGCTACGAAGCCCTGCGCGGCAGAGGGACGCTGCGGCTGGGCATCGATATCGGCTCGACCAGCAGCGATATTGTCGTTCTGGACGATAACAACGCTATAGTGTTCTGCGACTATCAGCGAACAAAAGGAAGGCCGATAGAGACCGCCCGCGGGCAGCTTGAGAAGGTCTTCTCGCAGTTCAATATCTCCAGTATTGCTCTGACGGCGGTAACCGGCTCGGCAGGCCGATTGTTAGCCGGATTGCTTAATGTACCCTTTGTGAACGAGGTTCCGGCACAGGCCGCCGCCATTTCTCATCTCTATCCCGACATCGAACGAGCCACCGTTATCGAAATGGGCGGCCAGGACACCAAGCTCATCTTCCTTTCAAGAGAGCAAGGACACACCAGAATCCGCGATTTCGCGCTCAACACCGTCTGTGCAGCGGGGACCGGCTCTTTTCTCGACCAGCAGGCCGACCGACTGGGAATAAAAATTGAGGACGAATTCGGGCGGCTGGCGCTCGAAAGCAGGAATGTCCCCCGGATGGCAGGACGCTGCTCGGTATTCGCCAAGAGCGATATGATTCATCTTCAGCAGCAGGCAACGCCGATGTGCGACATTCTTGCCGGGCTTTGCCTTGCGCTTGCACGGAATCTCAAAAGCAATCTCGGCTGCGGCAGAGAATTCATAAAGCCGATTATCTTTACGGGCGGTGTCGCCGCAAACCTCGGCGTAGTCAAAGCGCTCGAGGAGGTATTTGAACTTGGTGCTGCCGGCCTCATTGTGCCGCGAGAGCACTTCTTCACAGGCGCTATCGGCTCTGTGCTTGTCGCAAGAACCAGAACAACCGACACAAAGTACGATTGCACGAGCTGCATTGAGAAAATAGACAGGCACATCGAAGAGCACGGCCGTGTTGCAAAAAACGCACCAAGACGAGAACGGCTCGATAAACCCGTTCTGCCTGAGCCAACAAATACTGTTTATGAACACCTGCTGGCCGAATCAACGGAACCGATTGAGGCGTATCTCGGTGTCGATGTCGGGTCATTGAGCACAAAGGCAGTCGTTATGGACCGCCAAAAGCGAATACTCGCCAAAATATATCTGGTGACCGCAGGCCGACCACTCGAAGCGGTGCGTCACGCACTGGATATTGTCGGAAAAAAGGTGGCTGGCAAGGTCAAAATCTGCGGCACAGCCACGACCGGCTCAGGAAGATACCTCACCGGCGATTTCCTCGGCGCCGACGTCGTCATAAATGAAATCACCGCACAGGCAACGGGTGCGGCAATTGTCAATCCCGACGTCGATACGATATTCGAGATAGGCGGCCAGGACAGCAAATACATATCCCTCAAAAACGGCGTGGTCGTTGACTTTGAAATGAATCACGCCTGCGCCGCGGGAACGGGGTCGTTCCTCGAAGAACAATCGCAGCGATTAGGGATAAATATAAATGAAGAATTCGCGTCCCTCGGCTTCAAAAGCGATTCACCGATAAAGCTCGGTGAAAGATGCACTGTCTTTATGGAGTCCGATTTGCTCAGTTATCAGCAGCAGGGCGCCGAAACCAAAGACCTTGTCGCGGGGCTAAGCTATTCTATTGTCGCCAATTATCTCAACCGCGTCGTCGGTCGGCGAAGAATCGGCGACAATATCTGCTTTCAGGGCGGCACCGCATACAACAAGGCCGTGTGGGCGGCCTTTGAGAAGGTGACGGGAAAGCCGATTATGGTGCCCGACCATCACGAGGTGACCGGCGCACTCGGTGCAGCGGCCATCGCCGCGGAATATATGGATAAGCTAACCGGCGAGAAAGGTATTAGTCCCGCAAGTAATTTCAGGGGCTTTGAGAATCTCGTCTCGCTTCAGTACAGCGTGGAGTCCTTTATGTGCGAGCACTGTCCAAACCACTGCGAGATTAAAAAAGTGCAGTTGGCAGGCGCTGCTCCGTTGTACTACGGCTCTCGCTGCGACAGGTATAATCTGGCGAAAAAAGCCGTCGGAAAAAGCCGTTTCGATGCGTTTGAATATCGTAACCGCAAGCTCTTCGAATTGGCAGGTCTGAATATTTCTCGAACCGCGAAAGGATTGCCCGGCCAGCCGCACCTGCCGACCATAGGAATTCCTATGTCGCTTATTTCGTGGCAACTGCTGCCCCTGTTTGCACGATTCTTCAAGCAGCTCGGATTCGAGCCAGTCGTATCGGGACAGACAAACACGCAGACAATTCGTCGCGGAGTGGAAAGTGTCACTGCTCAGCCGTGTTTTCCGGTGAAGGTGGCATACGGCCACATCGCCGAATTGTTCGACCACAAGGTAGATTATATCTTCCTTCCAAGCATTGTATCGATGACGCCGGCCTTTCCCGAAAACAAGCACAATCAGTTATGTCCCTACGTGCAGTCGCTGCCGTATCAGGCAATTGCGGCATTCGGTGAGAAACGCGGCGAAACCAAAATCCTGAACGCTGTGCTGCGGCTCGGTGAAGGAAACCGGCTGTTACGAAAAACATTCGGTGAATTAGGCAAAAAACTGGGCGCAAGTCCCGCCTCGGTTCGCCGGGCAATTCGCGAAGCATTTGCAGTGCAAGCGGCCTTCGACCGAACGATGAAGGAAAAAGGGCGGGAAATTCTCGACTCGCTCGGCCCGGAGCAGAAACTCTTTGTCCTGATTTCGCGGCCATATAACGGCTGCGACGCCGGATTGAATCTGCAGCTTCCCAAGAAGCTTGCCGAGCTGGGTATGGAGGCAATTCCCCTCGATATGCTCGACGTCAGCCAGGCGCCCTTGAGCGACCCAAAGCTGCACAAGTCGGTGTACTGGTCTTACGGTCAGAAGATTTTGCGCGCCGCCGAGATTATCAGAAGAGACAATCGCCTTTTTGCGATATACCTGTCGAACTTCAGTTGCGGCCCCGACTCGTTTTTAATGACGTTCTTCAAGGACATAATGGGGCAAAAGCCCTGCCTGCAATTAGAGATTGACGAACATTCGGCGGACGCGGGCGTCATAACCCGCCTTGAGGCGTTTCTTGAGAGTTTGAAGAATTACAGGCCTCAGCGGATAGACCAGCCAGAAACTCTGCGAAAAATCGCCAAGCCCGTCGGCCCAAACCGCCAGCGTACCTTGTATGTCCCCTATATGGGTGACGCGGCATACGGGATTGCGGCCTGCCTGCGGTCTTACGGCCAGAGCGCCGAGGTTATGCCCATAGCCGACGAAGCGGCGCTGCTTGACGGCCGCATATTCACCACGGGCAAAGAGTGTCTTCCCTGTGCAATTACCGCAGGCGAGATGCTCACAATTTTGAAAAGGAACGATTTTAACGCCGACAAATCAGCATTCTTTATGCCGGGCGGCTCAGGCCCGTGTCGATTCGGTATGTACAGTTGTATGCATCGGCTTATCCTGCAATACGCCGGCGTAAAAGACGTCCCCGTTATTGCGCCGAATCAGGACTCCAGTTTTTATGATGATTTTGCCGACTGTTTTAACGGCTCGGCCAGCGGCGCCTTTCTGCTGCATGTATGGGCCGGCTCGGTCGGGCTTGATTTGCTTCACAAAGTGATTTTACGGATACGTCCTTTTGCCACAGAGCCGGCAGAGGCGCAAAAGGTCCACGAAGATTCGGTAAGGCGATGGGTACAGGCCGTTGAAAAAAGAGCCGGCTTTAAGGACTTGAAGATATTGTGCCGCGACATCGCGCATCGCTTTGCCCAGGTCGAGCTTGACCCAACGATACGCAAACCCAGAATCGGCATCGTCGGTGAAATTTATGTTCGCAGCCATCCATTTGCGAATATGAATATCGTCAGCCGGCTCGAGCGGCTCGGCGCCGCGTGCGACCTTGCGCCGCTTGCCGAGTGGATTTACTACACGAACTTCATCCGCGGTAAAATGGCCTGGCGCAGGCGGCAAATGAAAAACTGCATTAACAACGCGATTCAGGATTACCTGCAGCACAGAATTGAGAAATCGTTTGCCGAGCCGCTCGAAGAAAAATTCGGCAATTTGGCCGAACGCCCGATTAAAGATGCAATTGAGCTTGCCAGGCCGTATATCGACTGCTCCTTTGAGGGAGAGGCAGTGCTAAGCGTTGGCAAGATTATAGAATATCACAAAGATGGATTCGGCGGCATCGTCAATGTAATGCCCTTTACCTGTATGCCATCCACAATCGTCAATACTCAGACCAGACGTCTCAGCGCGGATTGCGGCAATATGCCAATTCTCAACATCAGCTTCGACGGCCAGGAAGATGCAACCCTGACTACCCGCCTCGAGGCCTTCGTCGAGCAGGTGGGAGCGAGGCAGAAGGTTGGTGTTGAAGAGCTTGTCGTACATTAACGCATTTTCTATTTTCTATTTTCTATTTGGATGCTGAAGGCGGAAATCTGAAGACGGAGGAACGAAGACAGAATATAGAATTCAGAACGCAGAATGCAGAAAGAAATTGCGGATTGCCGATTTAAGACACGGATTGACACCCTATTTCGCCGAAGCGGCTACGCAGGTGAGAAAGCAAGCGATTAGCAATGACCATTTTTTTCGCAGACCGAAAGGTCGGATGATATATTTATGACTGGCCTAATAAATAATATTATCAAACGTTTGAGACATTTAGAAAGAGCTTATGACAAACATTCGAGCAATTCACGAACAGCAATACTTGACTACAAGGACTGCGCAGAAATTAGCGAAAATGGTTTTCAGGAGGGGGTAAAGTTTATTTTATTTGGCAAAGCCACTTTACATCGGCGGTTCAAGAAATATTATTGGAAAGACGTCAGAGATATAACTGTGTACACTGGCGATATGTTTGGTGGGATTGAGTTTGTTCTTTATAATGGAAAGGCAATAAGGATTCTTGACTATGATATGAATTGGGATGGACTTGTTGCTGAACTGCCTCGGCACTTTCCTGGTTTCAACGTGCACAATCTTACAGAGATTAAAAAAATAGTTGGGGGCGACTTGCCATGCTGGAGTTCACAAAAGAAAATTGGCAATCTGCTATATGACGAGGTAAGAAGTGCTGTAATATGGGAAGAAACTGGTGAAGTTTACTATACATTTGAAGATTGATTTCGCCGGACAACGAATTATGAAAGCCAGCATGGAGGAAAATATAACAAGGGGAAAAAGCGGATTTCTCGCGGATAAGGCCGCCTTCGATGGGAAAAGGTTAAACATCCCTAGGGGTAATCTGGGAACCGCATACTAATTTCGGAATTAGATTGCTTCGGCCTTCACCTCCTGCGGCGGATAAATGCCTCGCAATGACAGATTTTCACAGATTCCTCGACCGCAAATCTGTTGCGACAGAATTTAGTTGAGGGGGCAAATCCAGATATTGCGATACGCCACTGGGCCGTGGTCGCCCTGCAGGCGAATCGGGCCTTTTGGGATATCGTTCGGGACCATCGGCCCGCGAGTCGGCCCGTTAAGCTCCACGTTCTCGTGAATAACCTTGCCGTTAAGAATAATCTTCTCAAAACGGGCGTTTGCGGTTTTCTTGCCGTTTTCATCAAACCGGGCGGCTCGAAAGACCATATCGAACGTCTGCCATTTCCCGGGTGCAAGTGCAGCATTAACCTTGGGAGAATGTCCCTCGTAACCCTTTGGATTTCTGTTCTCATCCCAGCGTTCGTATATACCGCCGCATTCAATGCCGGGATACGGCGGATTGGTCATACGCCACGTGTCGTAAATCTGAATTTCGTACTGTCCCTGAAGATAGACCCCGGAATTCGACCCCTGCGAAATCATAAACTCCACGTGCAGTTTCACGTCGCCGAACTGCTCCTTGCTTATCAGGTCTTTCGCCTTGCCTACAGGGCCGTTTATCAGAACATCGGCGCCCGGCTTCGACGCCAGCAGCTTCGGGTTCTGCTTATTAATCTCTGCATCGCCGACAATCTGCCAGCCGGCGCTATCTCGCCAGGCGGAAAAATCCGCACCGGCCAAAGAAACCTTCTTGCCGCCGGCCAGGTCGCCTGAGCACCCGGCTAAAAAACAAAAGACCATCGCAACCAGAATCAAAACAGTTAGACCGTATTGTTTGCCTGTCATTTTGCGTCTCCTACAGTTTATTCCCTGCTTATACTTTAGGCGGAAAGATTTTCCTCAGATACTCGGCATCATAGCGATTGCTTTCCTCAAGACCCAGCGGCATTTTTGACCCTTCCATCACTATCCAGCCCCGATAACCGATATCATCCATCGCCTTTCTCACGTTCTCGAAGTTTATCGTACCCTTGCCGTAAAGGTCGTCGTTATCCTTTGCGTGAAACTCGGCGATTTGACCGCCAAGAAGCCGAATCTCTTTGCAGATGTCGTAACCCTTCGACTGCGAATTTGCCACGTCGTAATATACCTTTATAGCAGGCGACCCGACACGCTTGATTATATCCAGGTGCTGCTCGGCGCTGAGCATTGACTCAACGGCAAGATACACGCCCGCCTTTTCCGCCTTCGGCGCAATCTTCTTGAGCTTTTCGACAATGACCGCTGTGCCCTTCTCATCGCCCACCAAATCACCCCTGCCAAAAAAGGCAATCAGAACCGCCTTAATACCCATCGCCTGACAGGCATCAACGCTTTCGGAAACCCATTGCTCGGCTCGCGGGTCATCGCCCTTGAGGGGAATATTATTCAGCTCGCCGATTGCCATTGACGATATCTGCATACCGTTTTTCTTGGCCGATTCGAGATATATCTTCTGGATTTCCGGTTTTTGCAGATGCACCTCACGTTTGGCGGTATTGAAGCTAATCTGCACACCGTCAATGCCGACCTTTTTTGCGATTTCAAAAACTGCGGGGTCCGCCTGTCTGCCAAGCGTCCAGTCACAGGCGCCTATCTTAAAACCCCTGCCGACCAATTCGGGAGGGCTGTTCGGCTCGGCAAAAGCCAATTTGCCTGCCAGCGTAAGGCCAGCAATCGCCCCGGCTGAACGCCACATCATCTCACGTCGTGTAAGTATTTTCTTCATATCAGAATCTCCATTTGCATTGTCTGTTCCGATTTCACGTCGTTACATCAATCCTTCACACCCGTTAAGTTTGCTTCAAGTTTCTGGTCGCTCTTTAGCAATTCGTCCCACTTGACGGTCCTTCCTTCATAAGCAGCCGTTCTGCCGAGAATCGTCAGAAGATTGCTCCGAAAGCTTGGCTCGACCGTCGAGTTTTCGCAATTGCCGCCGGTGATGTTAGTGTAAAACGCCGCGATGTTGCTGACGGCGCCCTGTTTATAAATATCCGTCGTTTTGCCTCCGCGGTAGAAGTTCTCACCGCGAATGAGCACCTGCCCGCCGTATTCGGTCTCAAGCACGCCCTTCGAGCCGAACATACGATTCCTGATGCCTTCGGGCGTACCGTATCCGTCAAACTGCCGTGAGCTGAAAGTTATTCCCACCCTGTTTGGATATTCATACACCAGGGTAAAACAGTCGTATATGTCGCCGGCCTGCGTGCGGACCTTTCTGCCGCCGGTACCCGTCGCCTGAATCGGCTCGGTGTTCATAATCCAGCTTGCAACATCGAGCGCATGAATGCTCTGCTCGGTAATCATATCACCGGAAAGCGTCTTATCGAGCTGCCAGGCACGCAACCGCCTTTCCGGACTGGTCTGTTCGCCCTGCCAGAATTTGTACTTGTCCTTAAACAGGGTCTCAGCGTGATACGTGGCCTCGCCAAATGCAAAATCGCCTATTGCGCCGTTGTGAACCCTCTTAACCGCCTCGCAGAACAGCTCATTGACGCGCGTCTGAAAGTCCACGAGAAAACAAAGCTTTTTGTCGCTGGCCTTTTTGCCGCTCTGCTGAATACTCTTGCAGCCCCAAACGTCAACTGCAATGGGCTTGGCCAGGTAAACGTGAATCCCGGCATCGACCGCAGCCGCCGCGTGCTCCGGATGAAAATACGGGGGCGTCTCAATCGCAATCGCATCAATTCCGCTTTCAAGCAGACGCTTATACGAGGACAGCCCCGAAAAACGCCGTGAAGCATCGACCCCAAGCTTATCACCAAATGCATCGACTTTATCCTGGAAGAAGTCAGCCGCTGCCGTTAATTCATATCCGCCGTGCTGCTTGAACAGGTCCCCTATCCAGGTTCCTCGGCCGCCGCAGCCGATGAGGCCCAGGCGCAGTTTTGCTCCTGCCTCGGCGCCGTGAACCGCCTGGGGCTGAACAATCGTAAACGAGACCGCGGCTGCACCCGCGCCCGCAAGAAACTGCCGCCGATTGATTCTGCGACAAGTCGTCCGGCGTGATGAGGTGATTGATTCCTTCGACATCATTCGTTCCTCCAAAAAACTGTTCTGTTCCTGTTTACATCGTTCATAATGGTATGCTGAAACGCCGCACAGGTCAATAACAATTGCTGCTATATGCCCCTATCCCCCGCCAGGCGAATCAGGAGTATTGATACGGTTGTTTGCCCTGATGAATTCGCACCTCTGCCTGCATTGCCCGCAGGGTCTCGGTTATGACCGATGCCAATTCCCTCTCCTCTATTGTTTTTGTCTGCGCAGCCGTAATCGGCTTGCCGTAGTGAACGGTGACGTGCGAGCCGAATATGGGCAGTTTCCTGTGTCTCGGCCAGCACTCATACGCCCCGTCAACCAGGACCGGAACAACCACTGCGCCGGTTCGCCTGTATAGAAGACCAAATCCCGGCTTGAAAGACGCGATTCGCCCGTCGGTTGTGCGCGTGCCTTCCGGAAAAAGGCACACCCCCCTGCCTTCTTTTAACCTGGCAATAATAATCCTTATCGCACCAATATCCGCCTCGCCTCGCCTTACCGGCACTGTATTGACCGATGCAATCATCGGGCCGAAAAGCCAGTGCTTGAACAAGCTGTCACGAGCCAGAAAATGCAGCGGCCTTTTTAAGGCAATGCCGCAGAACAGCGGGTCGAGAAAACTCTGATGATTCGCCGCTAAAATGAACGCCCCTTCTGAAGGGATATTTTCAATGCCATAGACGCGAAACCGAAAGCATGCAATGCAGAATATCTTGCACAGCCAGCGGGCAAACCGGAACCACAATACTTTCATTCCACGTTCGGGCATCTTTCTTTCACACAAGCGTAAAGTTTTTCAACGACCTGCTCTATACTCAGCTCGGTGGTATCAACGGCAACGGCGTCATCGGCAGGCCTTAAAGCGCCGACGGCGCGACCCTGGTCGTTTGCGTCCCTTTCCTCGATGGCTTTACGAATCTGTTCGAGCGTCTGATACATCCCCTTCGCCTCAAGCTCCGCCTGTCGTCTCCTGGCCCTCTCATCAAGCCCGGCAATCAGGTAAAACTTCACAGCCGCATCAGGAAACGCAACGGTCCCCTGGTCACGACCCTCGGTGACAATTCTGCACCGGCTATCCGCAAATCCTCGCTGCATTTGAACCAGTTTTTCACGCATCTTCGGCGCATCAGCAATGAACTTTGCATCGGCAGTAACAACGGGATTGCGTATCTGCTCTGTGACATCGGCGCCGTTAAGATGAATCACCGTTTTGCCCCCCTGCTCCGTGAAATCAAAGCGGGCGGTCTGAAGAACTTCCAATAACTGCCGCTGGTCCTTGAGGTTGGCGCCCGCCTGCATCGCGGCCAGGGTTACGGCCCTGTACATAGCGCCGGTGTCGAGAAAACTTGCATTCAGTTTCTCTGCCAGCAGCCGGGCGACCGTGCTCTTGCCGCTCGCCGCGGGACCATCAATTGTAATTATCAAATCCGCCATAGGCCAAATCAACCTGCGGCTTTGGGTTTCACGCCCTTGACAACCTTGATTGTAATAATGCTTGTGTCGTCCACCTGATGTGCAAGGCCGACAAAACGCCTTCTGTATCTGAGTAAATCCTTAATCATCTGCTCCGCCGGGTCACGAACGCACTGCCTGGCGGTTTCGAGCATCCTGTCCCTGCCCCATACGTCCCCGTTGAAATCCGCCGCGTCAATGAGACCATCCGTATAGAACAAAAGGCAATCTTCTTCTTTAAGCGCAACCGTCTGCGCATTGTACTCGGCATCCGGGACAACTCCGAGCACGATACCGCCTTTATCCAAATCCGTAAATTGGCCCTGCCTTATCAGCACCGTCGGCTCGTGACCGCAGTTGCAATAGACGAGCGTTCTTTCTTTCGCATCGAGAACTGCGTAAAAAAGGGATATGAATTCGCCCGCCCTGCACTCTTCGCACGCCGCTTTGTTGAGCCGCTTTACCGTCTCAACGATTCCGATCGGCGCACACTCACACTCGGAATAAGCACGCAGCATACCCCGAAAAGAGCTTGTCATTATCGCCGCCGGGATTCCCTTGCCAATGACGTCCGCAATGGCGATGCCGAGCCGGCCGTCACGCAACTGCATAAAATCATAGAAGTCGCCGCCTACGTCAAAGCAGGGTATGTAGGTCGCAGCAATATCAAAGCCCGGAATCTGCGGCGCATTCTCCGGAATCATACGCCTTTGAATCAGGCCCGCCAATCGCATCTGCTCGGTGATGTGCGCCGCCTGAATCGCCTCCGCGTACAGCTTGGCGTTCGTTATGGCAACCGCGCACTGCGAGGCCACCGCCCTTGTCAGATTGATATCGTCTTTATCAAAGTGTTTGGGCGTCGGGCTGTACAGCCGGAGCACCCCGATGGGTTGTCCCCTGAATAGCATCGCTACTGTAAGCTGGCTGACAAGCCCCTCCTTGACCGTGGCTTCCTTATATATCACCCTGTCGTCAGCTCGCATATCGTCAAGCACAACGGCCTTTCCTGCAAACGCCGCCTTGACAACTGGGTCATCCTTGGTGACCGCACCTTTGTCGCGATACTCCTCGCTCAGTCCGTAGGTGCTTCGCATCTTCAGGTCGCCTGCCTCTTCGTCAACAAGGCGAATCGAGCAGGCCTTGACGGCGGTTATCTTCACCGCCGCCTCTGCAAGCTTGTCCAGCACCTCCTGGAGCGAGAACTCACCCGCCACCAGCGTGCTCAACTGGTAAATCTGCTCGCCTCTTTCAATTTGTTCTTTTGTCTTTCCTGCCATAGCTATATTACTAATGCACAATTGTAATGTGCGAGATAAAACCTTTTATCGGGCGATTGGAAGTCGGGCGAATTATACCCGAACAGCGCTCTTCGGTGAACACAAAATTATTCGGCGGCTATGGGTTGCAAAAAAGACCGGCTGTTGTTAATATATTGTTTTTAGACACGCTAATTTTACGCTGCAGAAGGCGAAAATGGACCAGGTTGCAAAGCACATAACTTTTTCGGGTGAAGTTCAGGGCATCGGTTTTCGTTTCACCGCCTTGAACGTCGCAACACAGTACCATTTGACTGGATACGTCCGCAACCTGCCGAACGGGATGGTGGAAATGCTCGCACAGGGACCTGCCCAGGACATCGACGATTGCATTCGCAACCTTCAGGAATCGTTTGCGGGCTATGTCAGGGAAGCGAAAACCGAGGACGCAGCGTTCGACCCAAAACACAAGGGCTTCAAAATCACATTCTGATTTGGGATACGCAGAAAGACGGATTCGCGATGGTTGCAGTATTATTCGGACTGGGAATGCAGGAAGTTTTCATAATTGTCGTTGTGACGGCTATTGTGGCTTATCTTTTTGGCCGCTCCCGAAAACGCTGACAATCCGTTATCTGCAACATTACCTGACGATACCTGCGCTGATTAAGCAAATCGCCGGGGTACTTCCAGGTCATGTTCGGTCATAAGCTTCAGATTCGACATTACCCGCTCTGAACTTCCGTCAGCCACAATACGTCCCGCGTCCATCAATACTACGCGACTTGCAACCGTTGCTGCGAAATCCATATTGCAGGTTGCAATCACGAGGGTTTGAGACAGCCCGATGAGTAATTTGACAAGATTTTTACGGTTTTTCGGGTCCAAGCTGCCGTCCGGCTCGTCCAGAGTGATTATCTCAGGGGACATAGACAATATCGTTGCTATTGCAGCCGCCCTTTTCTGACCTGCCGAAAGATGATGTGGGGCCTTGTCGCCCATTTGCTCCAGACCGACGGTCTGCAACGCACTGGCTACACAAACTTTCACCCTCTCAGCATCAAGCCCCATATTCAGCGGGCCGAACGCCACATCGTCAAACAATGTGGGCATAAAAAGCTGGTCATCCGGGTCTTCGAGACAGCAGCCGATTTGCGTGCGAATCTTCGCCATGCTTTCCCTGCCGACTTGCAGCCCGGCAATGATTACACTGCCGCTGCCCCTGACAAAGCCAGCCATAGCAAGCAGTAAAGTGGATTTACCTGCTCCGTTAGGGCCAATCAGGGCAACCTTCTCCCCGTATTGAATCTCCAGATTTATTTCAGCCAACGCTGCCGTCCCGTCAGGATACTTGTACGAAAAATCTATGATTTCAATCGCCTTCGACATACCGTGTCCCTATCGTAATACCGGCTGAACAAAGAAGTACAATCCAAATACGAACGCCGCGGCGGCAAAAAGAAAAATATAATCCGTTCCACGGATTTTCAGCGTCGATAATGTTCGCCAGTTGCCGTCAAAGCCGCGGGCCCGCATTGCAATATCTATGTGTTCGGCGCTCTCAATGCTCCTGACAAACAATGACCCCAGCATAGCCGCTGCGATTTTCAGTTCCGTCTTCAGCCCCAGGTATCGAAACGTCCTTGCCGCTCTTGCACGCAGAATATGATGCACTCTGTCGATAAGCACAAATATATAGCGGTAAAGAAAACCAAGCTGGATAATAAGTATCTTCGGAGCGCCTATACGCTTCAGTCCCGCCAGCAAAGTATTAAACCGGGTAGTTGAAACCAGTGCGATAAGCGCCAGCATAGTGACAACGAACTTACCCAAAATCGTGAAACATCGCATCCATCCAGCCGTGCTTTGGCCTACAAACGGCCCAAACGCAATTTCAACCGGTGTCCTGTCATACAGCGGGCACGTGAACGCTAAAACCATAACGAAGGGACTTACAAGCAATATATGCTTAAAAGTAAACCGCAGCGGAACCCTGCCTATAACCAGAACCGTAAAAGGACCGACCGCGTAACAAAAAAGGATGCTCACGGATGTCCTCGGCAGCGATATGACCACCGCCGTAAAGATAAGCACAACAATGAACTTGACCCTGCTGTCTATACGATGAATGACCGAATCCTGATAAGCAAACTTGTCTATATACGCGTGGTGCATTGATACAAACCAACCTCAAACACAACCTGTCTGACAATAAACTTTACCACTATCACTTCCCTTTTCTCAAAACCGTTGCAGTCAGCCATACAACAATCATAGTTATACCTGAGCCAAGCACGCCTGCAAAGCTCGTCCATCGAGTACTGTTTTCCACGCCTCTTCGGGAACTTTGCCCAAGATTCGAGCTGCGAAGGGAGTAATCGGGCAAAGGAGTGTATTTTTCCTGAAGTCCATCAACAGCGGCAACCGTCGGGCTGGGATTGGATACACTGCGTTTGAAAGTCGGCTCATCGGGCCTTTCTGCGTAGGTCCATTCAAGCCCGTCCGGCAGGTCCGAAGCGACAAGCGACAGCCCTGCGCCGATTATCACCGTGATAATCAACAGGGTAATCAGAACCGCCTTTTTGCTCAGGCGGACCGTACCCGGCAGAAAATCAGCGACTACATCAGGTCTTACCCGCTGCAGATACGCCAGCACTGCCACTGTAACCAGTCCCTCAACAAGGCCGACAAGAAAATGAACACCCAACATTGTTATCAGAAAAGTCACCAGCGGCACAGCAAGTACTCCCGAAAGCGCCGCTTCTATTGGCACAAGAGTTGCGCCTGCTTCTATTGCGACAATACAAGCAAGCATCGCACCGACGTGTGTACGCAGACCGCTGAACCGCCCTGCCGTAATCAGCCGGTAAACAATGTATCCCAGGTAGCTCGGCACAAGACCAATGTTGATAATGTTGCATCCGAGAGCCAAAAGCCCGCCGTCCTGAAAAATAAAGCACTGGATAATCACAACAGAAGATATCACTATTGCCGCCAGGTGAGGGCCTAATACAATTGCTAATAATACCGCCCCGACCAAATGCCCGCTTGTGCCCGGCATTCCCGGCAGTTGGAAATTCACCATTTGAGCGGCGAACACAAACGCGCCCAAAACGCCCATCAAGGCAATCCTCTCGGAGTTGACAATCTGCATTGCCTTTCGGCAGATAATCCCCAGCCCCCCGGCCGCTATTGCAAGCGTCCCCGCAGCAACCGGCACCGACAACAATTCATTAGCCATATGCATAACGTATCTCTCCTGAAAACAGTCACAGGTTTCAAAAAACAATCAGAACCCTTCCCCCCAGGACGACTGCATCGTCATTCGCCCTGTCCCCGCCCGGATTGAAAACGTACTGAACGCTGGGACTAACGATAAGCCAGGGTGCAAACTCGGCGCTGTAATAAACCTCAAAGGCGGCCTCGTAATCATCAGTATAGGTGGTCGCCGCCTTGTCGCTGAACGTCCCGTGAGCAAATCCGATGCCGAGTACGTCCTCATCCCGGCCATCCAAAAAACCCTGATACTGGAATCCGGCGCTCCAGAAATTGGTAATATCATTCCTCTTGCTGTTCGCATATCCGTAGCGGAAGAATACGCCAAGCCCCTGGATATCTTCGGGGTCATCATTTTCCTTTGCCGCCATTTGGTCACAGGTGATATATAAACCTACATCATCCCTGAATTTTTTGCCGGCATCTGCGTAATCGGCGTTCGCCTTCGGCTGAGGGTCATACCAAAGCCCCACCCGATACGCCCCAGGCAGCGCCCCTTTGACTGAGCCCAATAGCGGCGTAATACCCGTCTCGAAAATATAAAAGAAATAATCCTCGCCCCCGAAAGCCGTCGCAAAGCCCGTTTCTCGCACGTCCGCCTGCGCATCCGCTGCCGCACCTGAGACATACCAGAAATCATCCGGCCCATAATGAACAGCAACACCGAGTCCATATTGTGGAAACGGTATCGTCGGATTGTTGATAAGGGCGCCGTTCAAAAACTGCGTGTTTTCATCATTCGCAAAGTTGCTGCAATCAAACGACACCGGGCAGTTGTGATGTTCGAACCCGGCCGTAAGGTCCATTTTGCCGACTCTTATACGAAATTCACTGTTTGCAAACGCCTGCTCATACCACAGCTCGGTAATATCCATTGCCCTTCTCGGCGCAGCATCGCTGTTTACCCCAAATGCGCTGCCGACCGATGGGTCGTTAATACCGCCCGATTCAGACCACTTGCCTTCGGTGAGCATAAATATCTTTCCCCCCTCAATGCCGAATAACTTATCAAAGTCGCCTCGCATTTCCAAATCATAGCTGCCCGCAAACCTTCCCGCCCGACGATGCGTGCTGACGCCGCCCCTGGCATTCTGCTGATAAATCTGTGTCGCGCTTAGCCCCATTTCTATTCCACGCTCAGCCGGATTGTCACTGAGCCACAAAAATCCACCCGTAATTGTCTGATGCTCCGCCGTATTTGCGTCTGCACCGATTCCTGCGTCCGACAGACACGCAACGATAAACGCAGCTACTAATCCGTATGTCGCCTTTGCGATGTTCAAGGCAGTATCCTTCATAATCACATAATGATTTTCGATTGCGCATAAGAATATGTAATTCGTGTTACTATGTCAACAACAAACACCGATAAATCTCGCGGCGCTTGTCAACCGAACGATGAAATGGCGTAAGACGACCTGTCGTGGGAAAACCCGACATTCGCGGGGAAATCGTGGGAGACAGCGTCAATAATGGGGATTTGAAGGCATTATAAGATACAAAATAAGGGTTGCTAATAGCTGCGCAATAAGGGATAAATCGTGTCCAGAATAGAATCGCGTTATTACGCTAAAAATGAGGGTGGGCAAAGAAATCTTCTAAAAATATGAGAGATTTTTCATTTTTTTGAAGATTTTATTATAGGACTATCAGTGCTCAACTTCTGGGTCCCTTGAGCTCAAATAGAGACAATCCAATTTCTTTTGAATGTGATTTTGCTCTTCAGCTAAGTCGGCAATCATTGCTTCTGTTCGGCCAAGGTCGGCTTTTAACCATTCAACCTCATTGGCTTTATCTGTAATGCCTTGTGATAGTTGTTTTTCGGCCTCAGCCAATTTGCCTGAAAATACATATCTATCGTGAATCAACCTTTCCATCTCCCGTGAATTGTATCTTATTAACTGCCAGAGAAGGTCTCGTTTTTCATCTTTCCACGAGTTTGGTTGTTGGCTTGGCGTGCCCATAATTAGCTCGTGGAGGTCAATTACGACCTTAGGGTGCAGTATTTGAGCCAAACGGACAAGGGTTTCAATGGTTGGAATTCGCTTATTTTTCTCAAAACGGCTGATTATGGTATTTGCGGAAAATCCCAGGATGCGAGCAAATTCTGCCTGATTAAAGCCCAAAGCAATGCGTATTCGACGAAGACGCTCGCCAAACGTAATTAGACCGCGTGGGAAATTATTTTCATTATTTTGTTTTTTTGCTTGCATATATTGCACAAATTGGTATATTTCTGCCGAAGATAGACCTATGCGGACAACAGGCGAATTAAAAACCGTTCGCGTTTTTGATAGACAAGCAGTCGAACTTATCAATGAGAGGGCTGCCCGCGAACACCGTTCGGCTGCTAATGCAGCCGCTATCACAGTTATCGAGGCGCTCGGCAACAAACGAAACCACGAACCGAAATTCCTCAATAACATCGTTGTAAAGAATACGAGCAGCGAGGCGAAGTGTCAAGCTGAAATTCAATGAGCCATAAGCTAAAAATATCAGTGAAGAGAGCGTGCAGCAAGCACGGAATTAAGCCAGCAGGGCAGACGCATTTTGAATGCAATGTTTGTGGCTGTATATGGCAACCACGCACGGGGCCGGGTGGAATGCGGCTGTCTAATGGTTGGTGGAAATGCCCTCGCGGCTGTAATAATACCGGAAAAATATTGTCGAAAAACGATAATAGTAACGGGGCACATTTTTAGGGGGTTTGTTTATGGATGCTAAAATTGTATTGAGGCCGAAGGGAGATACGCTGGCTTTGGACCGCGAGTTTGTCCGGCTGATAGCAGCGGGATTTGTGGACGCCCATGAGCGTGTAGTTGATTGCCTGGATTACCTGATTGGGATTGGGCAGGCGACGGACATTTTTGCCAGCGATGAGTACCAAAAGCTCGTCGAAATGCGAAGTATCTACAAGGAGCGGTTTGACGAGAAGTTGAGGGCGACCGTCTTGAGGCACGGCAGAGGGCCTGTGCCGAAAATAAAGCGGCTAACGATTGTCAGGCGAAGGAATGCCCGGAAGCGCAAATAATCCGGTCCTCAAAGAATTTTAAGGGGTAAAATTTTGAGCAAAAAAGAGAACAAGGCAGCAACTACCGTACGAATTGGGCTATCTGATGAGGATTCACGTTTCATACAACGGCAAAGAGTCGCATTGATAGACACGCGAAAAGAGATTTTTCGATGCCTTAGAATTATTGTCGAGCTCAATCAAGACGGCGAATTCATGGACGAGAACGACAAGGTCTTCCTTTGTGGTCTAACTGAAAAATGGGTAAGCCGTTATTCTCCACAATTAAATCGACAAAATCCGAAAACGCTCAAAGAACATCAGGACGAGGTTGTCGAGGAAGTGATACAGCAGGTCGAGAATATGCTTTCTGGCTATTTGCCAAAGTGCCAGGTAAAGGTTTTAGAAAAACTTCAAGGCCGATTGCCGGTGAGTGACAGGTAAGAATGCCGGAAAAAAGCAAAACAATCGTTAAAAGTTTCTCCGCAAAGTCGGCAGCGATTGACGTTGAGAAGCGGCAAATCAGGGTCCTTGCATCGTCGCCGGATGTTGACCGCGACAACGAGAGAATCCCTCCTTCGGCATTTGAGCCGCACCTGGCACAGTTTATGACAAACCCAGTTTTTTTGGTCTGTCACCGTCATTCGCTTGACTCAGGTGAGCCGACTGTTATCGGTCGAGTCGTCAAAATCTGGATTGATACAGTGGGCGTCTGGGCCATTGTTCAGTTCGCCGAGGGCGAGCTTGCGGAAAAATTCTGGATTCTTTATCGTGACGGCTTTATGAAGGCCGTGAGTATCGGATTTCTGGCAATAAAATGGCACGATTCTATCGAGAATGGGAAGCACGTTCGCGTCTATGATGAAATCGAACTGATTGAAATCAGCGCCGTTGCCGTCCCGTCGAATCGGGCGGCACTTACTCGGAGCAAGGCAAACAAACTCGCCTTCGTCGAGGGGAAGCGACAGGAGCGCGAGGACGAGCAAATTTTGAAGGCGGTGCGTTCGGACTATGCGGAGCGGGGCCTTGACTTTGACAAGGATTGTGATGAGTTCGTAGGGATGCTATTAGGTGTAATACCTTTGTCGTGGGAAAAGAGCAGCCCACGTGATGACATGAAGGATAAGGAGCCGGATTATGGTGCACGATTCAAAAAACATCAGGCATGACTGTGTTGTCGGTCTTTTTGTCGGGATGATGCTGGTATCTTGGTACTGTACGTCGTCTTTGGCAATGACCGTGCCAAGCACACAGAGAATCCTTTTGGTGGAGCCGGGGTCGTATCGCCGCCCCCCGGCTTTTTTGCGGCGATTAACTACTTTTTTAAGGGTGTTTAATATGGAGTTTGCAACGCAAGAAAAAGTCACTGAGGGCTTCGATGCCGTCGGTGAGCGAATAGATGAGTTTGAAAAAGACGTGAAGGTGGGAATGAAAGAGCTTGCCGAGAGCATCGGTAAGGTTCAAAAGCAGCAGCGGCTTGTCAGGGTGGGCGAAATCTCGCCACAGGCGAGCGGATTGCTGTTCCCGAATGAGGAGCACGCGAAAGAGTTCGGCGAAAACGTCGTCGCCGCGATGCGCGGCAAGGCAATGAGCGAGACCAACGAGGGGGGCGTCCTGGTCGGTTCGGAAATCTCCACGCCGATACTCAATAGGATGACGGAGTACGGTGCATTTCGCAGGAATGCGATGGTTGTCCCGATGGGTGCCGCATCGACACAGATGCCGCAGGTCACAGGCGACCTGACGGTGTATTCGCCGGGCGAGGGCGGCACAATCACTGAATCGGACGTCGAAAGCGGCCAGGTGAATCTTGTCCCCCGCAAGCTCGCGTGTCTTGCGCGTGTTTCTTCAGAGCTTGAGGAGGACAGTATCGCCGCTCTCGGCGAGCTTGTCGGGCAAAGCGTCGCCCGGTCATTAGCAAGGGCTGAGGACCTGGCGGGCTTTCTGGGCGACGGTACAGCCACGTACTGGAGCTTCAGGGGTATTTGCGGAGCGTTGCGGGCCGTGAATGCGACAATCGCCAATATCAAGTCGCTTGTGGTCGGCAGCGGCAATACATACGCCGAATTGAAACTATCCGACTTCCGCAAGGTTATCGGGCAGTTGCCCTCGACCGCCGATGCCGGGGCGAGGTGGTATATGCACAAGTGGTTTTTCTGGAACGTGGTTATTCCGCTAATCTGGGCGGAGAATGCCGGAGTTCCGACTCTGGGTACGCCTAATTATTTCGAGCAGGGACCGGCGAAATATCTCTTCGGCTACCCGTGCGAGTTCACGCCGGCGATGCCGAAGGCCGAGGCCAACAGCCAGATTTGCGCCATATTAGGCGATTTGCGGCAGGGCGTCATACTCGGCGAACGCAAGTCCCTTACTATCGCCAGAAGCGAACACGTGCACTTTGCGTCGGACGAAGTCGCAATTCGCGGCCTCGAGCGCATTGCCATTGGCGTTTACGGCCAGGGTGATGTGACAGACGCGGGGCCGATTTGTGGATTGATTACTGCCGCGAGCTAACCGGCGAGCGTGGTAATTCAAATAGCCGGGCAGGCGACTGGCAATGAATCGGTCGCCTGCCCAGGCAGAATATCGAGGTAAAAAAAGATGGCTAAAGATGTGAATATACACGTTAAGACGCAAGGCACTCCGCAGGTCAAACAGGACCTCCAGGATGTCACCCAAAGCGTTAATAAGGTCGGCGACAATGTCGAGAAGATGGGTAGCCGTTCATCGCGTGCGATGGAATGGCTTGCCAGTGGTATTAAGTCGCTTGCCGGTCCTATCGGTTTTGCAGCGTTAATCGGGGTTGTTTCAAAAGTAACCGGTACAGTATCGAAGTTTTTTGATGACCTTAAAAATCGCTGCGATGAAGCCGTTAATAAACTTCAAAATCTGCGAAAAGGTTTCGAGGGCGTCTTTGAAGCAATGGACGCCTTTGACGAAAAAACCCGCAAAGAAATTACTAAGGGGACGATTGACCTTCTTGGTAAAAATGCCATTCCGCAGGAAATTGGCCTGCCTGTTATCGAGGCATATACCAGGCAGTTTGGAGGGCTTGTTCAAACCGGTCAATTATCTCCTGAGCAATACCGGCAAGGATTAGAAGGGATGCTCGGTTATGCAGCTCGACACGGCCAAGCTTCAACGCCTGAATTGATTACCTTGATGTCCGGCTGGGGAATGACAACCGCCGAGCAACAGGGCGTATTTCGTAGGCAGATAGGAGCGGTATCAAAAGTCACTGGATTGACTGATGAGGAGATAATTGATTCTCTTGGCCGGGCAGCGCCTACGGCAAAAATAATGGGCTGGCAGCCAGCGGAAATTCTCAATTATATCGGGACAATTGCAGCAGGCGAGATAGGCCGTAAAAAACAAACATTACCCGCTACAACGATTGAAGCTATAATCAATCCTCAACTGACCAATCTTAAAGATTATAAAATTACCCCTCAGCAGGCAGAAAATCCGGCTCAGTTACTCGCGTTATTAGCTGTTAAACAGAGAACAATGGACGAAAAATCCTTTGGCCGGATGTTGATGGATATTTACGGTCGAGAAGCCGCAGCGGGTGTGACTAAGTTACTCAAATCACCTGGCGGGGAACTTACTGAAGCGATAAAATGGGCTGCAACCCCACAAGCAGTTTCCGCAGAAATGGCCGAAGAAGCGACGTCCCGCGAAACAAAGGAACGCCTTGCAGCAAAAACGCAAATGGCAAGGGCGAAAATATATGAAAAGGGCGGCAATGATTACTTTTATCGAAGGCAAATCAGGGACATAGGGGCGGAAAAACAAGAAGAACTTCGCATTCAGCATCCTTACCTTCAATGGTTGTTTGAAAATATCAATATGGCTTATGCTTTTGGCATCATTCCAGGGGAAATGGTCCGCCGATTCAAATCAGAGGGGACGAAAAAAGAAGATGCTGCTTTTGTGCAATGGTTTTCGGGTCTCACCGACGAAGAAAAACAGGAGATACTTAGTAAAAAAGAAGCCCCTATTGGTGATATGCTGCCGGATGCTTTGCGGCTCAAAAGGTACTATCGCAATATGCCTCCTGAACAACAATACCAGGATTTGACACGACAGGGCGATACGCACGTTCATTACCACAACGATGTCCAATACTTCCCCTCGGTAGGCGACCGGGAGGTCGGTCCGCGAACGGGAAGGGATATAAAGTGATTATGTTGCAGGCAGAGGAAATTCCGGTTGATAAGCGTGATGCTGCGATGAGGCGCTCGGGCATCGTCCAGGAGTTTGAGGAGTTTGCCGGCCTTACTATACGGGAAAGAGGGACGCGGTCAGAAGCGCTTGCAGTGTACTCAGCGCAACACAAGATACCGGTCAGGACGCTGCAAAGGTGGATTGCTCAATTTCGGGATTTTGGTGTTGACGGGTTAGTCGATACGAGAGGCCGGGGCGGGCGATGCGAAGAGGTGATAAGCGCAGAGGCGTTTGACGCTTTCAAGGGCTTGTATCTTACTCAGCAGCGATTGCCCCTCAAACAGTGCTGGACGATTCTGATGCACATAAACCGCAAAGAGAATAAGGGCTGGACGATACCGAGCTGCCGGGTAATGTATAATATCATAAAGGAGCGCATTCCACTGCCGGCTTTGACGATATACCGGGAAGGTCGGGCCGCTTACGAGGCGAAATATGCCCCGTATATCCAGGCCGACCCGGACAGTGTAGAGCCGGGACAGGTCTGGGTGGGGGACCACCACCAGTTTAACTGCTGGATACGGCACGGTGGACGCTGGGTTCGGCCCTGGATAACGGCTTGGGAAGATATGCGGAGCCGGGTTATCGTGGGCAGGCACATTTCGCTTTCGCCTAATCAAACCACGATTCTGCTTGCGATGAAGCAGGGGATACAGGCATACGGTCCTCCTGATTGCGTCAAAATAGACAACGGCAAGGATTACGATTCGGAGATGTGGACGGGGACAACGAAAATCAAGAGGAAGGCGCTCGGTAGAGGTTATCTCGATGAGTCCTGGCTTCGAGGGCTTTATGGGATGATGGGGATTAAGGCGTCGTTTGCTATACCATATCATCCAAAGAGCAAAAGGATTGAGCGGTGGTTTGATACACTTGACCAGCAGTTCACAAAGACACTGGGGACATATTGCGGCAAAGACAGCGAGCGAAAACCGGATTACCTAAATAAATTGCTCAGCAGCGAGGCGGGCATAAGGTGTGGGATGGACTTAAAGACCTTCACCGGTCTTGCTGATAAATATATCGAGGCGTACAATCACGTCGCACACAGCGGCGCGGGTATGGAGGGAAGGAGTCCGGCAGAGGTACTGGCGACCAGGACCTCCAAGCGAGTGATACCGAACGAAACTCTTGAGCTTCTAATGAGGGTATGGAGCGGCGACCTGAAGGTTGGTAAGAACGGCGTAATGTTCAAAGGGCTTCACTATGGTCAATACAATCAAAACCTAATTTCCTGCCAGGGTAAAATGGTGCGCCTCACATACGACCCGGAGGACCTGCGGAAAATCTATGTTTACGATGCAGCGACAGTGAAGCTGATAACTATCGCCGAGGAGAATGAGCTTGTCAATTATGGTGTGGTGATCAATGAAGAGGCGCTGCGGACAGCGATGAGGAGGAAGGCGGGGAGTGTCAAGCTGGTGCGCGAATATGGTCCTGCAAGTCGCACGCGGAATATGGATTTGGCGTCTCTGGCGATAGAGGCGATGCAGGCAGCACGAAGAAACAACGACAGCGAGCAGGGGATGGAAACGCTGCGGCCTGTGCGGACACCTCTGGATGGGCAGGTGGGTATTCACAAAGATTTGGTTATGAGAGGCAAGGCCAGGCCGAAAACAGAGAAACGCGAGCTGAACATTGATTTGTCCCTATTAAAGCCAAAAGAAATAAGGTGCGATTTGAAACTTTTTCCTGATGAGGTAATCAGTGCGTGACGGCGAAATACAAAGAAGTTTGGAGAGCGATTCGCAGATAATCGAGCAGCGAATGCCGAAGGGCGTTACTACTGAGGAAGCTGCCGAGGTTGCCGCGTCATTGTCGGGATTTATGAAGCGGCAGGGCATGAGCCGTCGCAAGGTTGCGCAGGCGCTGGGTTGCAGCTCAACGACAATCGGCAGGTTCTTAGCCGGGAAGTATAAGGGCGACCTGCATGAGCTGACAAATAAGGTGGTCAATTTTATGAATGCGGTCGCTCGCAGAGAGGGCAAGCGCCGTCCTTTTGTGCGGACCGCCGTTGCACGGAAGATAGGCGCACTAATTACGCAAACGGACGCATTCAGCGTTGAGGAGGGGAAAATCGCTATCATAATCGGGGACAGCGGTCACGGCAAGAGTCACTGTTTGAAGCAATACTGCCAGGCGAATAAGAATGCCGTTTACATTCAACTTGACCAGGTAATGGGTTCGCATCGTCTGTTCGGCGAGATTGCACGTACTCTGGGTATCGACTGCTTGGGCTGGCTCAGCCACGTCGTACAGCGGCTTATACGCATCCTGCAAACCAGACACACGGTAATCATACTCGATGAAGCGTCAGGGTTGACCGTCAAGCAGCTCGACCAGTTGCGACAGATAATTGCCGTCAAATGTCACTGTCCCCTTATTCTTGCGGGCAACGACGACTTGCTGCGGACCGTAATGCAGCCGAGCAGCAAAAAAGGCCAGGCGTCACTTGACCAGTTCAGAAGCCGTCTTATGGCCGTGCTCAATCTGGATAAGATTGCTGCGGACGGCGGGGATGATGGCTTGTATTCACCGAAGGAAATCCGGGAACTATATGAGCATGGCGGGATACGCCTGCTCAACAGCGCCGTCTCGATGCTCAAGCGGATTTGCCTGACGCCTGGGTCCGGGCGATTGCGGACGTGCACGCACATAATCACTGCTTTATATGCGTCGAGGGTCGTGGTGGACAAGGGATGTATCGACGGCGAGCTGATACGGGCCGCTATCGAGCAACTGGATTTGCCTGTACGGGACCTGTTGCCTATGGCGGGCATAGATTCAGTTGAGGACGAACAATCCGATATGGCAATAATGAGGGCCGGTTAATAGGGCATTAACGACTATGGAAAGCCCCTATAAATGCTCGTTAAAGATTCGTGGTTCGACCTCAGAGTTTGAGACGGATAACCTGGCGGAGTTCTTCTGCCTGCTGGGCGAAGGGGTGCATCGGATGGAGCGACTTGCACTTAAAGCGAAGCCCCAGGACATTGAGGCGGGTGCGAGAGAGCTTGTCCGGGATTACTATGAGCGATTTGTAAATGAGAACAACATGCCGCTTTCGCCCATTTGCCGCAATGGATTAGAGGTGGAAATGGCGGCGTGCTTCCTTCGCGGAATGACGACAGAAAAGACAGTTGACTGGTTTCTCAAAGAGAAGGGATTCAAGACGAGCAGAACTGCTGTCGGGCGGTTTTTTGTAAGATTCCGGCAGCTTCGCAGTAGGAAAAATCCGGTCTAAAACCATTACCGTAGGCGACTCAATGGAGTGAGCACCTGCGGTGATTGTCTGCGCACGACCTTTGCGCAACTATTATTCACATGGCGCAACTTTAACTTTCACTTTACAGCGCTGCAATTTATTTTTCCGGGCCGTATTTGACCGCCATTATGTCAAGCCGTTTGTAGTGAACAACCAATCTGGCGTGGAAATCGTTGAAATCTTTCATCTCGGCGGACGTCCACAATACCTCCGAAAGGGCAATCATACGGGGAAATATCTGACCGTCGATTGCGGGCTCGGTTCGTGCAAGATGTGTCCACATATTGCCCTGTCCGCCAAGTATGTACTTTCTGTTTTCGCTGGAAAGTCCGGCAACCGGGTCAAATGAATACGTTTCTTTAAGAGGAGTGCTGTTGACGTCGTAATCAAAATAGCAGTGCGATGTCGGCGACATCACGACTTTGTGTCCCATACCTGCCGCCTTAATGCCGCCCTGCGTCCCCCTCCAGGACATCACAGCCGCATTCTCAGCAAGCCCCCCTTCCAGAATCTCATCCCAGCCAATGAGTTTGCGCCCTTTGGAATTGATAAACTTTTCAATTCGCCGAATGAAGTAACTTTGCAGCTCATTAGCGTCCTTCAAGTCCTCCTGCCTGATTCTCGCCCGGCATTTCGGACACTCATTCCACCTGTCTTTCGGAACCTCATCTCCTCCAATATGAATATATTCCGAAGGATACATTTCCATTACTTCGATTAATACATTTTCCAGAAAGCTAAACACCTCATCGTTGCCGGCACAGAAAACCTCATTAGTGATATTTGGACCCTTACCAAAAGGAAATATCTCTGTCTTACGCCCTCTACAGGAAAGCTGCGGATACGCAACAAACACCGAGCTTGAATGTCCGGGCATCTCAATCTCCGGCACGATAGTCACATACCGCCGCCTGCCGTACTCAACAATTTGTCTTATATCATCCTGTGAATAGTAACCGCTTTTCTCATCGGGGTACTTTTCGGAAAACCTGGAGCAAACTTTTGTCAGTTCGGGATACTTTTTGATTTCAGGACGCCAGCCCTGGTCATCGGTAAGATGCAGCTGCAGGACGTTCATCTTATACAGCGCCAGCAAATCAATGTAGCGCATAATATACTCTTTGGTTAAAAACGTCCGGCTGCAATCCAGCAGCAGACCACGCCATACAAAAGCGGGCTTATCTTCTATCTCCACACAAGGAACAGTCAACCCTGCATTGCCTGCCGCTTTGGCGCTCTCGACTGTTGCCGGCAAAAGCTGGCGAAGTGTCTGCACACCGTAAAACAAACCCGCTGGTTTCGCCGCCTTGACTGCAATCGAATTCGGCGTAACGCAAAGGGCATACCCTTCTTCGCCGAGGCACTGTTGATTTTCCAATCTCAATGTGATTGCGTTGGAGTAATTGCCTGCTTCTTCGAACTTTTTTATTTCAAGGTCATAACCGCTCGACTGCCGGATTATTTGAGCAAGATACCCGCCCATATCCTCAAGCCCCGCCTCCGAGGGTATGTAGATTTTCGTTCCCCGGCTAAAACGAAAACATCCCTTGTTGACAGTCACATTGCCGGGCCTGGGAATGATGTTGATTTGCGTCTGACCGGCGCAGTACTGCCGGCCGGCGTCGTTCTGACAACCAGCCGTAAGACAGGCAAACGTAACGAAAATGATAATGCCTCTAATCGTTTTTCTCCATCCTGTTTGTTCGGCAATTACTGCAATAGCCACAGCTATTCCTCCTTAAGAACCTTTTCGTACTCCATTTGAAAACGCAGCTTGTGTCTGACCTCTTCTTCCGCAAGAGAAAGCAACGTCTCCTTTGAACCGGGGTCAGTTACCCTGCCCGCAAGGTCAACGTAAAGTCGAAACGATGTCTCCTCCTTCTTCATTCCCATTATGAGCATATCTCTGTAAGTGACATCGAGGTCCGTCTCATCGGCGTTTAATATCCCTTGCTCACCTGGTTCGCCCGGCTTATCACCCACCACCCTGCCCAGTTTCATCAGCTCAAGCTCCAACTTCGCCTTATGTTCAAGCTCTTCGTCAGCTAACTGCATAAACATCTTGCGCATCTCAGGGTCTTTAACCCTCGCCGCCAATTTCAAATAAAACAGATTTGCATCAACCTCGCGGACGATGGCAAATTCGAGTATTTCCTCATCCTCAGCAAATTCCGCCATAAGGCCTTCTTCCACTGTCCTTTCGTTTTGCAGACAAACGACTCTCACCTGCCTACGGTTAATATGATAACTCCCAGCTCTTTCTTAGTCAAAATAAAAAGGGAATCCTTGCAAGTGCAGATTTTTTGCGTAAGCCGTCTATTCTCGGTACAGTCGTGTGACTAAAGGAATGAGACCTGCCTGATTTCAGGCGATGGTCATATTCGTCACTTGGTTGCTTTTGCAGCCGAGGGTGTATTCGCGTGTCTAGCCGTGTTTACATCCGCGGGTGCAGCAGCGGGTGCAGAAACCGGTGCAGGCGGCTGCCAGAACATCTCCGCTGTCTGACTAACCCGTTGCTTCCACCTGTTACCATTTTTCTCAAATTCAACGGTCTCTGGAAGTATCTTAACGACCTTTACGTCGTGAATTGTGTCATTTTCGCGGACTATTTCGCCGTCAACCAGCGCAGCTCCCCCTTTATCAGTGTACACGATACCCGTCACGGTACCCTTTGCCGGTGCGGGCATAGGCAGCCGCTGACCGGTATCGCCGCGTCTCTCACTGCCGGCGCTTTTGGTCTGCAATGCGCGAGTTTTCCTCTCTTCAAGCCGTTTTACCTCGCTGTCAAGCTTTGCACGCACGGCCTTTTCCTTTTGAGCCCTGTCCTTTTCAACAGCGTTAACCTCTCCAGCAGATAGTATCTTATCCGAGGGCACGTATCCAAGCTCTTCACGGTATCGATTTCTCTTAACCGCCTCTGCCTTGGCTATATCAGCTTTTTCGGCTTCGTTTACCTCTTTAACTGCCGATTCAGTTCGCAGACGCAATTCTGCTATCTCGCTGTCGTATGCATCTTCCACTGCCTTGGACTTTTTGGCTTGCTCTTGCCCTTTCGCGGTCGTCTGTCCACAGACGACCAAAAGAGCCGTCAGGCAAAAGACCACTGCCGAGCCGCCTAACATTGTCCCCATCAACATTCTGGTCTTCATTCTTTCAAACCCCATATAGTAAAGCTTACAAAACACCCCTCCTAAAACCAATACTACAACCACCTTCACTATCATTATACGGAAATCCGAGACGGCGAGTTGAGCTTTTTTTTTACACTCCCATTCCAAACTATGCCTCACCTGGTAACTTCCGTGATATACAAACACTAAACCACAATTTGTTGTGTATTCGCCTTTGACGAAACACTGCCCCTTGTGTTGCCTTAAAATTGCACTTCACATTTCTCTTGAACATGAGCATATACTGACTCGTATTAAATCTATATGGATGGCAGAAATGGCTGTTTATTATAAGAATACGTTGTGCTATATTTCGCATCTCTTATGCCATACCCCGGCCAGGTAAGAATCTGTTTAATTAGAAACTTATCTTAACCTCTGCAAAAACAAAGCTTTATAACACAGAAAAAACTCCGGTTTTCTATTTTTTTTCTGCATCCGGGCGATTCGGGGTTGATTAGCACGTTATCATTATGTTATATTAGTGTGTCTATGGTAAAAACTAACTCAGAAACTCGGAAGAAACAGGCAAAGACCGGTTCATCTAAAGTTGCTACTGTCAGCAGCAAAAAGCCATTTAGGACCTATGAGCAGGCCTTACAGTACCTGTTCGACCGGACGGACTACGAAAAGGAAAAGCATCTGCGATATAACGTCGATACGTTTAACCTCAAGCGAATGGAAAAATTGCTTGCTCTGCTGGATAATCCCCACAAGAAAATTGATACAGTCCATATAGCCGGCACAAAAGGCAAAGGTAGCACGGCTACTATGCTCGCCAAAATGCTCGAAGCCAACGGTTACAAGGTCGGTTTGTACACTTCGCCGCACGTAGTAGAACTTCGTGAGAGAATCGTCGTCAATTCGCAAATGATAAGCAAGTCCGAAATGGTGGCTTTGCTCAACCGCATACACAAGCCGGTTGAGCATATTGCCAAGACCGACAAGCCCACTTTCTTCGAGATAATGACCGCCCTTGCCTTTATGCACTTTGCAGACGACAAAATAGACATAGCAGTCATTGAGACCGGTATGGGCGGACGACTGGACAGTACAAACGTTATCAAGCCAAAGGTTGTCGGCATAACCAGCTTGAGTATCGACCATCAGCAGCAGCTCGGCGAAACAATCGACAAAATAGCTTTGGAAAAGGCGGGCGTCTTCAAGACGGGTATCCCGATTGTTACTGTTCAGCAGGACCCGGCTGCGATGCGAGTCCTCAAGACGCGTGCGGCTGCGGTAAACGCTCCGCTGAGCGTCACAGGCGTGGACATAGATTTCTCGCATCGTTTTGAGACATCGCCCGAGCACGGGCCACACAACCGCGTTTGCCTGACTACCCCGACAAGCAAGTTTGAACATCTGCGGGTCCCGCTGCACGGCATACACCAGGCGATAAACTGCGGCCTGGCTTTGGCCCTGCTCGATAAGCTCAAGGCAAACGGCTACCAGATTGATAACGATAAAGCGGTTGCGGGTCTTTCCGCTGTCCGATTGGCCGGACGAATGGAGATGATTTGCGATGACCCGCGAATTATGATTGACGCCGCCCACAACGCCGCCAGCATACGGGCCCTGATGCATGCAATCGGGCAGAGCACCCCGTACGACTCGATGGTCGTGATTTTCGGCTGCAACGAGGATAAAGACGTAAAAGGTATGCTCCATGAGCTCCAATACGGTGCAGATAAAGTCATATTTACACGGAGCAACTCGGTCAGGTCAATGTCGCCGGATGAGCTGGCCGAAATGTACGTCGCCATATCCGGAAAAATGTGCCAGAGCGCGCCGAGCATCGGCGAAGCGCTGCGACTTGCGAAAAGCGCCGTCGGCAAGGAAGACCTCATCTGCATCACGGGCAGCTTCTATCTTATAGGTCAGGCAAAATTACGATTCCAGTCGGTTTAGCACCGTCCGCCGATTGCCGAGCGACGCATACTCATTTAACAACAGGGATACCTGATGAAACTATCCATCGTTATACCCGCCTATGAAGAAAGCAAAAAAATTGCAGACGACATCAGGGCGGCCGCCGAATTTCTCCGCAAGAACGCCTTTGCAGGAGAGATTATCGTGGTGGACGATGCAAGCAAAGACGGCACTGCGCAGGCAGCCGGAAATATTAATCCCACCGAGCTTAAAGGCGCCGAGCTGAAGGTCATACGCTATGAAGCGCACCGCGGCAAGGGATATGCCGTTCGGACCGGTATAACACAGACGACCGGCGATTACGTGATGTTTGCCGACAGCGGCTGCTGTGTGCCTTACGATGACGCGATACGCGGCCTTGATATGATAAAAAACGGCTCGTGCGACATCGCCCACGGCTCGCGAAAAATGAAAGGCACAAACATTTTAAAGCAGCAGGGCATTTACCGGCATATCTGCTCAATGCTTTTCCACTGGTTTGCAATTGTGGTAATGAGGATGCCGGCCAAGCTGACCGATACACAGTGCGGATTTAAAATTTACCGAGGCGACGTTGCAAGGCATCTCTACAGCGAATGTGAAACCGGCGGCTTTATGTTTGACATCGAGATGATTTTGCGGGCCTTGCGCGAAGGTTACCGCATAAAGGAATTTCCGATTGACTGGGCCTGCGACCGCGACAGCCGATTGTCGCCTGCCAGGAGCTTACGCCGAATACTCGGCGAGCTGATGAGAATAAAAAAGACGCTTCGCAACTCGCGCTAATCAAAGGGATTTTGGGCCGGCATCGTCCCAGGAACCGGACCTCAACACATCAGTCCTGCCGTCTTCGCCATCCTTCTCAACGATAACAAGACCAGGCGTTTCGGGATGCAAAACGCAGTACCGTTCAACTTCATCAGCCGACATAACCATAAAGGCGGTCGATAGGGCATCTGCAGTTGAAGCATCCTTCGCACTGGCCCAGGCAGCAATTTTTCCGCCGACGGGTCTGCCCGAACGAGGGTCTATTATGTGCCTTCCCTTGGCAAGCCCGGAACCGCTCAAGGCGGAATCCCGCAAAGGAAATTTGGCCAAAATCTCATCCGGCTTACGAGGATTTCTTAGCGTGACGGGCCAGCCCTTTGCCCCCGCAGGTGTCCCTATCGGCAGCACCGTGCTTCTGCCCGCGGAGATGAACGCAGTATCAATTCCCCATTCGCGCAAAAGCGCCGCCATTTTGTCTGCCGCATAGCCCTTTCCGATTCCGCCGAGGTCGATTCGGACACCGTCCGTACACAACGCAACAGTATGCTCTGATTCATCCAGTATAAGTAGATTCCCACCCGTGCGTTTGCGGGCAAGCTCCAGCTCCTGTTGCGAAGGCGACCGCAGCGCCTTATCTTTGTCTAACCAGCAATCATATAATGAGCCGATAGTGACATCGAACGCGCCGTTCGTCTCGCTGCACATTTTAACGTTTAACTGGAGGCATTCGAAAGCAGCAAGGCCGATTCGCACCGTCTGGTTCGCAGGTGATGTGCTGATACGAGATATGTCACTGTTTTCAACATACCGGCTCAATTGCGCCTCCAGCCGGTCAACCTCATCAAACGCAGCCCAGGCCGCCTGCTCCGCATAACGCAAATCTTCATACGCTATGAATATGTCAAAGATTGTGGCCATTGCGTTGTGGCTGAATCGCCGCAGACCTGAAATAGAATCCCAGTCGCCCCCGACTGAACCTGAATCTTGCTGTGATTCAGTCATCGCTTGTCCCCTGATGCACTCAACCGCTGCATCTGGTCCAGAAGGTCTTTGGTGACATACCCTCGCAGCTCAATTTCCGGCCGTAAATATATCGTCCGGTCGAATAAAGGCACATAAAGGTTCTTCTGCCCCGGCGCTGCACCCTCATATAACCTCGCTATAATCCGCTGCTCCACCTGGGGCGCAGCAATCACGACAGGGCTTGGCGCTATGTTATCACTCACGTCATTCCAGTAACCTACGTTGTTAAACCGCCTAAGATACCACGGCAGCGGCCAATAATCGCCGTTCGGACAAATAACCTGGATGGGCATCCGATAATGCTCCCGATGTGCATCAGCCGCTTCCTCGACCTGCTGTGCTATCAGGAAAACATCCCTGGTCGGATGGGCATAGACGTATGGATTATTGTGGTCGGCATACGAAACGTAATTGGCCAGGAACGCCTGCAGCAGCAAATCAATCCCGACGACGAAAAGAAATATCCCGATAATCACACGCACCAGCATCTTCGGTGCAATCCTCATTATCACAACCGCACCTATTCCAGCCAAAAGTATCATCCCGTGGAAAAAGCCAAGCAGACACCACGGCGTCTTGTAAGGTATCAGCGAGTAGCAAAGCGTCATCACAAGTGTATAAAAAGCAAGAAAGATAACCAGGCGCTGGTCAAAACCGGCGATGCGATTTCGAATACCGGCAGCCACAAACCCCACCGCCGCCAGGATAACGATTAACGCCTCGGTCCAGGGTGCACCTGTCACTGCCTTATTGTAAAGCAGCAATTTCAAATAGTAATACCAGGGATGATTATGCAGCGCATTGTGACCGGCCCGATTAAAATACGTTGAATAAGTCCGCAGCGAATCCACAACGCCCGCAGGATTTGTAAGAAACGAAGAGTAAAATAGCGCAGATACCGCAACTGCTGCCCCTAACGCCGCGGCAAGGTGCGACAGCTTGACATCCTTGACGCTGCATCCGCCTGCCGTCAGGCGGGTGAGTGCAAACGCAGCCAGCATCGACCCATAAGCGATGATGCAGGTCTCTTTTGTCGCGTGCATAAGCCCCAGGAAAAGCCCCGTCAGCAATGCCCATACAAGGTTTTTTCTTTGGATGTACCGGTAGCCCGACAGGATTGCGCCGAAGGTAAAACACACAAGCAGCATTTCCTGAATGTAGTATCGGCTGTAAAAAACAAAGGCAGGTGAAATCGCCGTTAAGCCCGCAGCAATAACTACAGCACGCTTACCCAGCGCGCCCGCCAGCAGAAGAGGCATTAAAACTACTAATACGCCGAAGAAAACGGGAATGATGCGCAAATGAAACTCAGTCAGGCCCGCGTATGTTTTGACGCCGGCAAACCAGGCCGATATCAGGGTAAAATAGTTGAGCGTAGGCCCGTGAAACTCGTGACTATCGTAGCGATAGTAGTTTTGCTCAAGCAACTGCCCGAACTTGTATGCGTGCACGGCCTCGTCACCGTGCATCGGACGCAAATCCAGTTTCGGCAGGCGCAACGCAGCACCAAGACCTGCTACAATCAGGATACTAATGCACCATTTCTTGGTCATTTCGCAGACCACTCACAGTGCAGCTTTTATTGCACCGCTTTGCCGAACACCTCGACCTCAATATAGTTATTCAGGTCATTGCTGCTGTTTCCTCTGCTGTAGCAGCGGACATACCTGGCGCGGACACCCTTTGCGTCGATGAGCTTGCCTTCGGATGTTTCGACATAATTCATCTCGCTGCCCGTGCCGAGGCCTGATGAGTTGTCATCGTCGTTATTGAACACCGTTCGAACGTTGTTTATGAAATCCGGGTCGTCGGCCACCTGGACAATCGTATCGAAATACACCCTTGCCTGCTTGTGGTAATGCCACAGGATAATCGCATATATCTCGCAGGGACTGCCCAGGTCGATTGTGATGTGCTGCAGAAGCGGCCCAAGCTCCACGTAGCTGCCGTCCGCCGCCTCCTTATCGCCGTCGGTAATCATTTCGATTTCGCCTATAATCGGCTCCTCATCGGAACTTTTCACTGCTTTCCCGGCGGCAAGATTGACCGTCCCCTTTGGCGCATAAAATGTCGCCCTCGGTTTTCCAAGCGGCTTTTCCAGGTTCGTCACACCCTGAAAGCTCTGCGGTGTACCAACAAACATCGGCTTAGGCAGCGTCAGTGGAATCAGCTCCCAGCCATCCGGGTGCTTTTCTTCTGCTGATGCCGCGGGAGCATTCGCATCCGCCTTTGGCGCTGCAGGCGCGGGCTTTGCCGCAGGAGCGGCCGTCTCCGCTTTCGGTGCATCTGATTTCTTGGGAGTTGCCGGAGGGGCCTGCTGCGGCGCCTTCTTGCACGAAACGACAAACAGAATACCGACAAGACCGAACGCCAGTCCTAAACCAACACTGTAACGAAAAATCCTGTTCAACATTTTATCTTTTCTCCTTTTGTTAAAAGATTCTCACATACGCCACAATCGCAAATAACCGGGGCGTTATCATATTTTATCATCACCCGATTGTCAACAGCGTATCTGGGAGCTTAAACCAACGGCGTCTTGCCCGGCACCGAGACCGGCTCAACAGGCAGCTCGCCAAATTCATATTTCGGCGGCGTCAAGTCTAGTTTCGATACGTTCATTGCCCAGTCCCACTTCAGCTCTCGGCCGGTATATGCGCTCATCCTGCCCATTATCGCCGTCATTGTGCTCTCGGCTACGCGCTTGCCTTCATTAAGAGGTTTTCCCTCGCGGATGCTCGCAATCAAATCAGCGTGCTCCACCTCGTAAGGATTCGGATTCGGCCCGTCATATTTATACGCATTGGGGCCTGTAATGGAGACATTTGCGTCGTCAATATAAACCGAGCCGTTTGTCCCCACGATATGTTCCGAAACCCTGTTGCTGCATCCTTCCATCTGTCGGCACATACTGAGTACGCGGACGCCTTCGGGATATTCATACTCGACGGCGAAGTGGTCGAAGATATTGCCGTACTTGGGGTCCGTGCGGACCTGTCTGCCGCCCATTCCGAGGCACTGGACCGGATGAGCGCCGACCGCCCAGTTTACGACATCGAGATTATGGACGTGCTGCTCAACAATGTGGTCGCCCGACAGCCAGGTAAAGTACAACCAGTTTCTGCACTGCCATTCCATATCCGACCAATCGGGCTGTCTGTCCCTGACCCACAGGCCGCCCTGGTTCCAGTAGCACTGTGCCGCGACGACCTTGCCAATGTCGCCATTCTGTATTCGTTTCATTATTTCGAGATAATGCGCCTGATGACGACGCTGAGTACCGGCTACAATTGCCAGTTTCTTCTGCTCGGCCAGGTCTGAGGACGCGATGACCGAGCGAATGCCGACAGGGTCAACCGCAACCGGCTTTTCCATAAACACGTGCTTACCCGCCTCGATTGCCGCCTTGAGGTGCATCGGCCTGAAATGAGGCGGCGTCGCAAGTATCACCATATCAATATCCGCCGCTATCACCTGCTTGTATGCATCGAGGCCCACAAACGATGTCTCCTTGGTCACCTTGAACCTGTCGTCAGCCAGTTTATACTCCTGCATCTTCTTTCTGATTTCGCCGACAGATGCTGAAATGCGGTCTTTGAAGGCGTCTCCCATCGCCGTAAGGACCACGCCTTGCGATGATTTGAGGCAGTCAATTGTCGCACCCGTTCCTCTTCCGCCGCAGCCGATTAGCCCGACCCGAATTGTGTCCGACCCGGCCGCATACACACTCTTCGCCGTTTGTCCGATAGCAGCCAGCGAAACGGCTGCGGATACAACACCTGCCATAAAATCGCGACGCGAAACCTTTGACGCGGTGTGTTTGGTATTGTTCTTGATACTGTTCATTTCATCAATTCCTTAATCAGGTTCTGAAAAAAACAAAATAACAAAACCGAATTGTTATTTATACATCTGGTTAAAATACTGTTGAGCATCGACAACAGCGGCCCTGATGAGGTCTTCTGCCTTGGCCGTTTCTCTCTTCTCCAAAAATCCCATCAGCTTGTCGGTGTTTAGCTCTCTGGCCGCCTTTTCGCAGGCCTCCCAGCTTATGATGCTTCGTATGACCCGGTCGATTGCCTGCTCTGCGTCATCATAAGCACGCGCCTGCATATCGTGCCCCTTCCACCGCGCAAATCCCGCATCCTGCAACAAACCCGCAATCGCGATATTCATACCGTTCACTCTCGCGCCGTGGTCGATGTCGTACTTGCCCGGCCCGCCTAAAATAATCCCGTCGTTGTATCCCTGGCTGTTTATGTGCATATGAAGCATTGCGCCGTTATCAAGCTCTTCCACGCTGTCGTAGATGTGGTCAAGACCTATCATTTCCGAATGTCCGAATTCCTTGTTCACGCCTTTCCTGTCACGCGGAACGCCGAACTCATCTTCCAGCTTTCTCCAGAATAGCAGCGCGCTTGCAACAGTAGGTATCAGCATCGCGGGATGTCCCTCGTTTGGTTTCGGCTCAAAGGCGATAAACAAATCATCGCCCTTCTGCTTCTCATACATACACAAGTCGGCCACGCTCTCCTTGAGGTTCTGATACATCTGCCTGATTCCCACCGACGCAATGTCATATCCGAACGAGCCGTTCCAGATTACGAATGTCGGCGCCTTCTCCGGGTCAGGGTGCCACGCCTTTTGCAAAACGCCATACGCCAGGTCAACCGTCCTTGCGCCAAAATCCTGTGCGCTCTTTCTTTCATCACTGTCAAGCGAAGCGATTCCGCCATAGGCATAATGACTGTGAGCACCAGGCGTAATCATCGCCAGATACAAACTGCTATCGACAAGGGCATCCGCCGTCTCGCTCGCCGTCTCTTCGCTCACCTCCGTATCATAGTGCATCTCGATACCGAGTACGACGTTGTCGGGAACGCGCGGCGCAATCTTGTTTTTGACCAAGCGAATCATATCGACCGTGTCGAACTTCCCGCCAGCCCACTCAGGCCTCATATCACCGGGCACAAATCCGCCCTTTCCCGAATTGAACGTCCATCTGCATATACTATGTAAAGATTGCTGGGCCGATGCCATTTTATCCGCTCCTTTCAAATCACGTTCCACTCACACGATATTTCGAAACCCCAATATACCCTAATCGCCGCATTTTTCCACGTTTATTTTGCCCGCCGAATAACGACCACCCAATCCTTGTCCGGCTCTTCGGGCGGCTCGCCCACCGACATTTTGCCAGGTCCAGCCAGCTCTTTCGGCTGCGTATTCTTATGCTCGCCGGTCCGCGGATTAAACCACCGCACTGTAAACCTGCCTTGGGGCAGTTCAATCTCCGGTGTTCCGCCTTCGGGCAGATATACCGCAAATACCGCGTTGGCGCGGGCAAGGCACCATCCGCACGACACTATCTTATCGCTGGCTGTCATCTCGCTAAAGGGCAGGTTCTCCTGAAAAAATTCCACCGCGTACCGCGTCAGGTCCCACATACGCTCGCGGCTTCGAAAATCCTCGCAGGTGCGGTCGTTGTTGGGGAAGGTATATCCGAAATACCACTCGCAGCCAGCCCCTCCCGCCATCAGATTCGCCCAGAGAACCTTCTTGCGCACCTCGTCGTGCCGGTAGTCGTTCGCGTCCGGCTGAACTCCAATTGACGCAGGGCCAATCTCATCGACGCACACAAACCATTTGCGCTGCGCAGACGACAACTTCACCCATTTGAGCGTCTCACTGTGCACCTTGTTCACATCGCCTATCTGCAGCGATGGCCCTTCAAAATCCTCCTTACCCAACAATGGCTTGTAAACCTTGTCGTACTGGTCGGGGAACGTATGCACCACTATCGGATGGTCATACGGGTCGAGATTCCTTATGAACCTCGCAAAATCAAGCCGCTGCTGCTGTGTATTCGTATTCTCCTCGCCGAGGTTCCACACCAGCGCAGGATGATGAGCGAATCTTGCAACAAGCTCCCGGTAGTATAACTTTCTTTGTACGCCAAGCTCCCCCTTATCAAGCCCCTGGTCGTTCTCCTGCTCCTGCGTAATGACATGCAGCATAATGCCGCGACTATCCATATGCGAAAACACAATTTCCCACTGGTCTAACTTGCTGCAGTCGAATCGAAGTTTTTCCGTCGGACTTGTCCACGGCCAGACGTCTTTGCCGTCGCCCCCATCGATATTGTAGGTGAGAAAATAAACGCTGTTGACGCCCTTCGACGACAGATAATTCAACGCCCCGATTATCCCTTTGCCCTGCCCGGCCTTCCAGGTCGGATCGCCCTGCCCCCAGTCCTTCACGTGCGGCTCATATCTGTGAATAAAAGGCTGCTCAGCCCCCTCGTCGCCCTGGTCGTATGCACCCGTGTCGAACGTCCCGTCGAAATCCGCATAACCCAGGAAGTTCTCTGGACTATCCGCCCCCGCCTTGAGAAAATACTCTTTGTTTTGTGCGAACTGAAGATGGTTCTTGCCGACGTATCGCAGAATCCCTCTTGCCCTGTTATCAGGCGGTTTCTTGTCGCTCTCAGTAATCTCAAATCTCCCCGTCACTCCATCAGGCGGCACAGACGCCCCGTCATTTGCATCATCAACTGCAATCCCTGCGCCTTGCCGGAAAGACGCCCGCCACGTCCATATCCCCGTTTCATCGGGGACAAAATGCACTCGCCACTTATTGCCGCCAGTCGCGCTCGTTTCTGCTGCGATGCCGTCCGCTGCATAGAACCCAGGCACAACAATTGACCGCCCTCCTTTTGTGAATGTTGCCGTCAGTCGATAATCCAGAAACGGATTCGGCATCGCATCTTCACTCGTCTGGGGCCCATCAAAAGTAAGCGTCACCCTGTACCATTTTTCCATTTCCCCGCTTACGTTTATATCTGCATGCGCAATGTGCATCCCGCAGGCAGACAACAGGACCATAATAACGACAGCCCCCGTCGTCCTCAATTCACACATTCTCTTTCTGCAATTCATTCTTCAACACGTTCTTCCACTGCTGATAGACCTTTTGATATGCTGATGAAATCTTTCGGTCCGGCTCAATCGTCCTGATTGGGGCAAGTCCAACGTATGCGTCCTCAGCGCCTTTGTATATGCCCGCGCCAATCCCTGCCCCGCGAGCCGCACCCTGCGAGCCATCCGTGTTGTAAAGCTCGACAACCGATTTCGTCACTGTCGCAAAGGCCTGGGCGAACAGCAAACTGAGGAACATATTCGCATTGCCTGGCCCGGGATGCTGCATCAGGATTTGACTATTCACATACACGTACTTCTTCACTATAGCCCCATTAGACGGATGTACCTCCAGCAGTATTGTCGGCAATCTTTCCGCGATGTCAACAACATACTTTTTAGTTGTTGGTAATGCCTACCGGCCAACAATCTTTCCCATTCTTTCAAAGGGAAATCCCTGAACCAGCACACCATAAATTCTCATATGGATAGAACTAATATCATCACAATAAGACCGACGAGAGCATAAATATGCAGAATAGTATATATATATATTTAGCTTTAATTCTCATCTTATTGAATTCTGGGTCGCTCATAAAAGACTTATCAAATAAAGTTCCCGGGTAGCGAAACTTAATCTGTTTTTCGAAAGGATGCTTAAACATATATCCTTGAAGTTTAATGCGGTAATATAACAACAAAATACCAAGAACTATTATGGGCAAAATATAACATATTGTTAAAATAGTAATAAATGAATATGAAAGCATAAATAGCATTACATTGAACTGAATATTGCTGCTAAATATAAAATCGCCGTTCCTTCTCTCCATGTTTCAGCGTCGTAAATTGCCTCATTCAAGATACATTCTCTATGAAATAATAGGAACAGCCGGTTTCTATTAATCATACCCCGGTCACGCGTAATCATTAATCCTGGTTTATCGCTCATCCTTTATCACTTATCACTCGCAAAAGAACTTTCTTCCAGTGTTCATATACTCCTTGGTACGCTGAATCGCTTTTTCTGTCCGGCTCAATCGTTCTGATTGGTGCAAGCCCAACGTACGCGTCCTCAGCACCTTTATATATGCCCGCGCCAATCCCTGCCCCGCGAGCCGCCCCCTGCGAGCCATCCGTGTTGTAAAGCTCGACAACCGATTTCGTCACTGTCGCAAAGGCCTGGGCGAACAAGGGACTAAGGAACATATTCGCGTTGCCTGCACGCACGGTCTTAATCTTCACGCCGACGGCCCGCATTATCTCCAGGCCGTAGTTCAACGCAAAGACAATACCCTCCTGGGCGGCCCGTAACAGATGCGATTTATTATGAATGTTAAAGTTCAAGCCGTGAATCGAAGCGCCGATGTTTCTGTTCTCCAGCGTCCTCTCTGCACCGTTGCCGTAAGGAAGAATGACAAGGTCCTCTGAGCCGACTGGCGCCTTTTCAGCCAGCGCGTTCATTTCGGCATAGTCAATTGTCCCTGTATTGTGTTTTAGCCAGCTATTCAAAATCCCCGTGCCATTCAGACACAACAGCACTCCGTATCTGGGCGTCTTGGCGCTGTGATTGACGTGGACAAACGTATTTACTCGGGACTTCTTGTCGTGATTGGGTTTGTTGCTTATGCCATAGACCACGCCGCTTGTCCCCGCCGTTGCGGCGATTTCGCCGGGATTCAAGACATTCAGCGACAATGCATTGTTCGGCTGGTCGCCCGCCCTGTATGAAACCACTGTCCCCGGCTTTAGTCCAAGCTGCTCGGCGGCCTGCACTGTAAGCTCGCCCTGAACTGAGAACGTGGGGACAATATCGGCAATAAGCTCTTCTGAAATTCGATAGTGCTCCAGAACAATATCCGCAAGCCCCTGTTTCTTGAAGTCCCACATTATTCCTTCAGAAAGGCCCGACGGCGTGGTCCTTATCTCGCCCGTCATCCTCATCGCGATATAGTCGCCCGGCAGCATAATCTTATGAATCCTGGAATAAACTTCCGGCTCATTTTCCATCACCCACTTGAGCTTTGACGCCGTAAAGTTTCCGGGGGAATTCAACAGACGTGTCAGGCACTTTCGCTCGCCGATACCTTTCATCGCCTTTCGGCCAATCTCCACCGCCCTGCTGTCGCACCAGATAATTGCAGGCCGAAGCACGTTCTGATTCCTATCAACAGCAACCAGGCCGTGCATCTGGTAAGAAATCCCGATTGCCTTCACTTCCGCCGGCTCAAAGTCCGTCTGCGCCTTAATTTTGCCAGTTGCTGCGATTACATTTTCCCACCACGTCTGCGGGTGCTGCTCCGCCCAGCCCGGTCTTATGGCGATAATCTCCAGCTCTTTTTCCGGCGAACTCGCCGATGCAAGCACTTTGCCGCTCTGGGCCTCCATCAGCGTCGCCTTTACCGAAGAGCTTCCGACATCGTATCCTAACAATAACGCCATTTGTGTATCCCTTTCATCGCTGCGTTATTTTTCGCCCTCTCATTTTACTGCACAGACCGAACTGCTTCAAGGAACGCCCGAATATTCTCCGTTGATACCCCCGGCGGCATTCCGCCCCCGCACGATGCAATTATACGACGCCTTTCCCCCATCGACTCAAACACCCCCTTAACCGCCGTTTTTACCTGCTCTGCCGTCCCATCCGCAAGAACATCACGAGACGGTATCCCCCCAATAAGGGTAACCCCCCTGCCCATCATCCTCTTCATTTCAGCCGGTGTATGCTCGGAGCTGAAATTAAACAGGTTTACTCCGATTTCCGCAAGGTGCGGTGCACAGACGGCGCCCGCCGCATCGTTGTGAAAAAATCTCACCGTTACATCAAGCGACTTGAAAATCCGTTCCAGATACAGCTTTGCAAACCGGCGAAAATCGTCTTCGCCTAAAAATCCGACAATGTCATCCAGAATAAATATCCCGTCTATGCCGGGAAACGTCTCTTTTTGAAGCCGCAGCCAATCGACTACAAATTCACTTACCGTTGCAAGCAATGCCTGGCTTTCATCAAGATTCGTCCGTATGGCTGTGAGAAGCTCAGTCGTGCCTAAGAGAAACGATGCAATGTTCAAAGGCCCGCGCGACACGGCAAACTGTATCGCGTGTCCTTCATTTTCAATCCTGCTCCGATATCGCTTGAGGCGATTCAGAACAAACGGCAGCAACCCGTCTTTGGCAGGGTCGGGTTTCCCTATTGTTTCTGCGCATCTGATATCGGTAACGACCTTATGTGCAAACGGTAGCTCGTTTTCCTGCCAGGAGCATTTTGCCCCAAACGCCGATGGTTCCGTGCACATACCGTATTCCGCCCAGAATCCCGGCAAAAACATAACATCAGGAAATGTCTTTACGGCTTTTAGATTGGTCTCAAACCAGACGTCATCACTCGAAAAATAGTCGATGACCGACACCCCCGCCCAGCCGGGCAGCCACGGACTATCAATAATAAAACCCACAGGCAACGGCTCAATACAAACGCCATTGATGACGGCCTTTAGTTTCTGCCATTGCTCGTCCGTCATATCGGCCCTTCTCACTTACCGGCTTTCAATTTCGCGCTCGGCGTCGTGTCCGCTTCAAGGTCGCCCAATGTAAACTGAATCCCGTCGAGGTAATGCTGCAAAATCACGGGGTTCCAGAAATGCTCGTGCTGATGACCGATGGCACAATAGAATACCCGGCCCTTGCCGTAGCTCTTTATCCAGGTTATGGCAAAATCATTGTCTTTACGGTGAACCCAACTGACGTGGTCCAGCATCACACAGGTGCGCTTCGGGTCAATGCTCAGCAGCACGCGCACGTTTTCTCTTGAGTACGGGTCTTTGTGCTGATATGTCTCCTCGGTCAGATTATAGTCCTGCTTGGTGAAAGCTGCTGTCAGGGGATGATTGGGTTCTTCGATTTTCAAGGTGACTTTTGAGCCGGCCTCCCACGGATGGTTGTCGAATCGCGCACCTAAAATATTCCCGTACTCATACCACTCACGAAAACAGTTTGACCCCGCGTGGACAACAACCAGCCCCTTGCCCCCGGCGATAAAATCCGCCAGACTCTTTTTCAGCGCCCTGTCGCGATTCATCGCCTCTGCATATTGGCCGTATGTCAGTCCCTTTATCGTCTCCGGCCAAAACACTTCTTCGTTTGTATTGTTGAACACTACCGCGTCGAACTGCTCCAGCTTGTTTGGCTCGAACATTGATATATCATCGCTTACGGTCGCCTCGAACGCGCCGGTCTTTTCGCCCATAATCCGAAAGGCCGCCTGCCCGTATGGTATCGCCGTGTGGTAATATCCGTGCGACACCGAAAACACCAGCAGCTTTCTGGGCTTTGCCGGCATTGCTCGCGGCTTATCCGGCATCGCCGCCTCCATCTTGTTGACCTCGTCAGCCGTGGGAACATTCGGCTCCGCCGAGCAGGCAGTCACCGACACAAATCCTCCTAAAACCAGCATAATAAATAGGTGATTGCGCATTTGGCGCCTCCTTATCTTACAATCGCCACGGCGGTCTCATCGACCGCGACAGCATCTTATTCGCATTATCATTGCCAATGAAACACTCGCTCTGCGGGTCCCATTTCAGCTTTTCCCCCAGCCGAATTGCAATGTCCCCAAGATGACAAACACTCGCCGAGCGATGGCCAATCTCAACGTCCGCCGCAGGCGCTTTGCGAGACCTGACGCAATCCAGAAAATTCTGATGATGGTCGATACTGTAATACAGCCGGTTCTCATTCGGGCCAATCTTCGACTTGAGAATATCTTTTGGGTGGGCATCCAGTTTGTATCGCGCGGCGAAAACCCACCCGTCGGTCCCTTCAAACAACGTCGATGCGCCGAAATCGCCTGTTTCATTCTTTTCAGTGGTCCGGCAGAAAAGTTTCACGCCGTTTGCGTATGTGTATTCGACCTCCATTTTAAGGGGCGTCTCAAACAGACCCTCTTTCGGAAATTCACCTTTGCCTTCAATCTCCACAGGCCCCGTCAGCTCTGTGCCGCTGCCCCACTGCGCGATATCAATGAAGTGCGCCCCCCAGTTGGTAATCTGACCCGAGCCGAAGTCGTAAAGGAAATGCCAGTTATAGTGACATCCCTGCTCGATGTAAGGTCTGTAGCCGGCAGGCCCAAGCCACAGGTCGTAATCGAGTCCCTGCGGGGGCGGCTCCACCTTCCAGGTGAGCGGATTCGGCCGGCTGTTGACGGGGATTTCAACTTTAATGGTATGCACTCTTCCGATTCGGCCATTGCGGACAAGCTCACACGCAAATCGAAAATTGCTGTCGGACCTTTGCTGTGTGCCCGTCTGCAAAATTCTGCCATAGCGCCTGACCGCATTGCATAACGCCCGGCCTTCGGTGATGTTATACGCCAGCGGCTTTTCACAGTAAATGTCTTTGCCCGCCTTCGCCGCTGCAATCGATACCAGCGCGTGCCAGTGGTCGGGCGTAGATACAACAACCGCATCAATATCATTACGAGTAAGCAGCTCCCGGAAATCGTCGTATGAGCTGTTTGCCGGAAGTTTTGCCGTCAAGCGGGCTTTCTCCCGCCGAGCGGCATCGACGTCACAAACCGCAACCACCTCACAGCCCCTTTTATTCAAAAATGCCTTTATATTCTCAATGCCCTGATTACCGGTACCGACAAAACCCAGTGTGATTCTCTCCGCGGGGCTGTTTGCTCCAAAAACAGACGACGGAACCACACTCGGTATCGCACAAGCTGTCCCTGCGGCAATCGCTCGCCTTAAAAAATTACGCCTTGAAAGCCGGTTTCTCATTTTATGATTACACTATTCCTACAATTGCCACGGCGGACGCATAGGCCGCGAAATCATCCGGTTCGCCTCATCATCACCGATAAACCGCTCGTTGTCCGCGTCCCATCGCAACTTCCTGCCGGTCCTCATCGCAATATAACCCAGTATGCACGCCGTGCACGAACGATGCGCAATCTCAACCGGGGCAATCGGCTGTCGGCGAGACCTGATACACTCAAGTAGGTTCCCCTTGTGGTCATTGCTTCTGTAAAGACGAATCTCATTCGGCCCTATAGTTGAATCCAGCACCGACTTCGGGTTCGCGTCAATGGCGCCGCGAGTGACAAACACCCAGCCGTCCCCGCCCTCAAACAAAACTCCGACCCTGTTGGTCTTGTCGTCGGTGCATATCACCTTCACCCCGCTGGCGTATGTGTATTCAACGCGGAACGCCCCGTGCACGTCCCACAGCCCGTCCCTCGGATGCTCCGCCGCGGCCTCTATTTCAAAAGGCCCGGTATATTCCGTCCCCATACCCCACTGCGCGATATCTATATGATGGGTCCCCCAGGCCGTTATCATACCCAGACAATAATCGGTAACTCGAAGCCAGCCGGGCCTGCCGTAATCGTTAGGCGGATGAACGCGGTTCATCGTATATGCCGCCCAGGGCGCAGGCCCAAGCCAAAAATCGTAATCAAGCTCCTTTGGAACAGGTCTTGTCCGCTGGGGCGTTGTCGATGGGTCTGTCGGTAATCCCACTTTTATTGTATGCAGTTTTCCTATCCTGCCATTGCGAACAAGCTCACAGGCAAACCTGAAATTAGCGTCCGAGCGCTGCTGAGTCCCCGCCTGCAGAATGCGTCCGTGCCGCCGAACTGTGTCACTAAGCACACGACCTTCCTCAATACTGTAGGTTAGCGGCTTCTGAAGGAAAATGTCTTTTCCCGCCTTCGCTGCCTCTATCGCACCAATCGCGTGCCAGTGGTCAGGCGTGCAAATCAAAACCGCATCTATCTCCTGCCTTGCCAGCAGCTCTCTAAAGTCCCTGTAAGTGTGACAGCAGACGTAAACGCCGGACAGGGTATGCGCAGCGCAGCTCTTCTCAACGAGCCGGCGCGCAAGCCCAAGCCGCCTATCATCAACATCGCTAACCGCCACAACCTGCACATCCTTGAAGCCGAGGATTTCCGGCAGGTCGGCCTCCATACACTGCCTGCCTACCCCGATTGCGCCAAAGGTTATTCGGTTGCTCGGCGCATCCGCTCCAAAAACCGATGACGGAACAATCACAGGCAGACCCAACGCTGCAATGGAACCTGCCAGAAACTTTCGCCTCGTGATTAGGCCGTCCGATTTAGCTTGATTCTCTTTCATACCTTTTAGCGCCTGCCTCATTAACCTGGCAGAATCATACCAGAGGCAACCCTGTGCCCGCAACGGTGTTTTGCGTCCAAACAAGACGGCAGGGACCCGATTGTCTCAAGTCCCTGCCGATGCGAGCTTGTCTCGTAATCCTGCCGCAGCAGGTGTGTCTGAACTTATTTTTGTGTCAGCTCAACGGTTGGCGGCTCAAGACCTGCTTTGGCTAACACCGCATACAGCACAAAACCTATCACAAACGCAATCACCGGTGCCGGTGTGATAAAACTGTACTTGGCGCCGCCCACCATCGGATTGGGCAAAATGGCGACGACGAAACCTACTGCCCAGGCAATATACCCGGCCCAGTTAATGCCTTTGCGGGGTCCGGCCCACTTGCAGCCGCTGAGCAGATAATCCGCAACCATCGAACCGCAAATTGGACCAAACGATGCGCCTATCAGCCCGAATACGCTGCCGAGGTTGAAAGCCCAACCCCTGACAGCCAGGATAATCGCAATGACTGCCCCAATTGAAACCGTAATGGTCTTGTTGGCCTTCGGAAACATTGTCCCTATGCTGTTTCCTGCAATGAACGAGCAGAAACAAGCCGGGGCGAAACTCGCGATGGCAAACAGGGCAAACATCAGTTTCCCGCCTGTCTGTTGTCGTATCACGGCGTCAAAAATATAGCTCTTCAGCTCGGGATTCGCACCGTGAGCACCGGCTACGGCAATAAGCGGAAGTCCCCCGGCAATAATTATCGCCAGAGCAATGCCAACCAGCCCGCCAAGCTTGACGTCGCTCTCATTGCGATTGCCCATACCAAAATCAACCCCTGCCGCACCCGCAGTTGCGAAGAATCCCACAACCATTGCTATCATTGTCAATATACCGGAAACGGGATTAGCGCCCTGCGGCACTACATATTTGCCGGTGCTTCCGACGTTGGACAGAAAAACAATGATAATCATCACAAGCGGCACGATAGGCAGAAAAGTGGACACTTTGCCGAGGTACTGAATACCTTTTAAGGCCACGAACACAGCCAGCGCCGCCCAGATAACCGCCACGACCGTAAATTGAACGCTTCCTTTGAACGCATTGGTGGCGGGGTCTATTGCCGGCGTTTTACCCATCGCCTGAAGAATGAAATCAGTCGATATGGCGATATTAACCGCAAGCCAGCCGAACTGCAAAAGCCCCATCATTAGTCCCGGCATCAAAAATCCCCCCGCCGTTCCGTATGTGGAAGAGCCGACAACGTAAAGCGGATACCCCGTCCTCATCCCCAGCAGCCCGGGCACAAGATAAAATAAAAAGTGACATAGAAGGGCTGCGATTACCAAGGCCAGCAAGCTCATTCCCAGACCCGCCTGCGACAAGGTGCCGTCGGCGATATTCATATAGAATACGACCCACAGGAAAATACCCGCGTATGCAGGTGCCGTGCTGGCGTACCACGGCGCTCGCTTGTCGGGGGGATTGGGCCTGGCCATACTCAAATAACTTGGCAGCGTTCCGTTACTCATAATTAGTTCTCCTAACTAATACCCTTATCTGCTAACCCGGCACATCGCCGGGGACATTTTTCTCTGCCAACCGATTGCGGTCCTGCGGAACAGCTTTTACGCCCATCGCGACGAAGGCATTCCGGCAATGCTCATCACACGGCGGCACCATCCTGTGGCTCCGCTTTTTGGCCTTTGGACTTCATCTGGGCCAGCTCCTTCTTGTAGTATTCCAGCACGTGGTCGTGCATCATCTCTTCGGGAGATATCTTCCCATGCCACCACATTAACGTCCCGGGAAAGCGGGAAGGGTTAAAGTGAACATTATAGAAGTGCCAGATGAACAACGCCAGCGCCGCCAATATGGCCTCATCGGCGTGCACTTCCGCTGCCAGCTCGTAGGTAAGCCACGGAACGTACTTGGCCGCGACATCGGGAAACCACAGCACCAGCCCCGTCCCTATCATAATCACACAACCCCAGTACACAGCCCAATAATCAAACTTCTCATAGTAGGTGTACCGGCCGAAACCGGGGCGATGCTTTATTAAACCGATAAAATACAGAGAGTTGATGGTCACGTCGATGACGTCCTTCTGGCGGGGCAGCAGCTCGATGAATTCACGCCGGCCTTCCTTAGTGAACATCGTATAGTACAGATGATACATCGAAACCAGGATGAGGACAGCCGCACCGGCACGGTGAATATATCGTATTTCCTCTATGCCGCCGAAGGCATTTACTACGGCCTGACTCCAGCTATACCCGGGTCTTCCCAGGCACCACAACGGTATACCCGTGACGATTAGAGTGATTGTACTCAAGAATAGAAATATATGTTGAACGCGGAACTGCAAACTGAACCGCTGAAAGAATTCGCTCGTCTCGGCGGAGCGAGCCGGAGCCGGACGTTCTTTCGCCTTTGCACCGCTTGTTTGTCCCATCATTTTTGTTCACTCCACGTATCGCGGATTGATGACTACCTGAACCTCTTAGCCAGCCACAATAGTGCACGACGATACAGGTCACCCAGGATGTGCAATATCAAAAGGGTCATCACCGCGATTATCAGCAGCTTGAAAAACCAGTTGACTCGCACATATACAGGGCCGCCAAATTCGTACATATCCCTCATCTTTCTGAAGACGCCGCCTTTGCCCTGAACCGGCGAGTCAACCAATACTTTGCCGAAGAAAAACGGCGAACCCGTCGAGTGACAATCCTCACATTTGCGCACGCCGAGCGACTGCGCCGCCGGTCTTACGTTATGAGCAATCGGCCACATAACCGGCTTTGCTGCGGTGTGCTCCGCCGAGGCGACCTTGCCACCTTGGTCCAAACTATACATCCTGCCGCCTGCAATATAAATCGCCTTACTCTGCGCGGGGACCTTGTCCGACAACGAAGTCAGAATTTTCGCTATCTGTTCTTCCGTCAAGCTCGGCCAGTCGCCGCTCTTTGATAGAGCGTCCTTACCGATTACCCTTGCCGTCGCCGCCCTGACGGTGTCCATATCGAGAGGCACAACCGCATCGCCGCTTAAAGAACCCCAGTAAGCAGGCCAGAAAATCCTGTTCGGCGCGATTTTGCCGTTCTCGTCTTTTGCAAAAACGGGATAATATAAATGCGGCAGCATTGTCAGCGACTTGTTCGAGTCGTGTGTCCCCAGTCCGTGCGCCCGCGAGGTCTTCACGCCGATTGCTATATCGCCTGGCCACGGCCCTGAGTGACACGCCGTGCAGGTGAGTTTGTCAAAATGCGTTGGCGGGATACCCGCATGCTTAGGCACAGGCGCAGTAAGTCGCCCCGCCGAAGGCAACTTTGCCGTTGCGTCGCCCAAGTGACATCCTTTACAGGTAAATGCCCCAGCCGGAACATTCGGCCCCGCCGGCTCGCCTTCATAGCCCCGCGTTATGTTATGGTCAAGCGAGTTGCGATGACAATCGACGCAGCTCAGACCTGCCGCAATATGCACGTCCTCGTCCGACGACCACTTCTCCGATTTGACCTCGCCGACATCAACGTTGGTATGACAGTAATAGCAGCGTTGCTTAGGAATATATCTGGGTACGTCAAAAAGCACCTTATTCTTGTCGTCAAACACCGATTTGCTGTAGCTTATCATCGGCGGGACAAGCTTCGGGTCGTCCATTGACGCCGGCATATAGGGGTCGAACGTGCTCGGCATCTTCCCCGCAGAACCGGTCATCGACGCAAACCCACAGGCGGCTGCGGCTGCCCAGCGGAAGTTCTGTCGTCCAATCTGCGCAGCGTATTCCGCCTGGTCCTGACCGGGGTAAGCATTATGACAGGTAAGACAATTCGTCTCAAGTTTGCCGGAAACATACGCCCGCATCACCTCATCGGGATTATCGCTTTCTTCAAACATCTCGCCCGGCCCTCCGCCAGGCAGATGACGACCAAACAGCTCCACAAACTTCCACGCCGTTAGCCCCACCTGCCCGGGTCTGTATGTCCCGGGCCATTCTCGGTACGAAAGAGGAATCTGCGTAGCGGCGCCAGCTTCTGCCAGAATCCACGGCTGACCTATTCGCCCCGCGGGAACGTTTGCGTCAACAGCGTTGAAATGCCGCCCACCCGATACCCGATTCACATCGTGACAGAACCCGCACGTCTGGCGAGTCGAGAAAGGCATCAGCATTTCATCGTTCGGCGTGATTTTCTCCCCGCGCTCGTCCAATAGCGGTATCAGATGCACAGGAACCGCCCTGCTGCCGTCAGTGACATCGCCGAGCTTCTCTTGCGCCGGGGCAATGCTCACGGCCCACAGTAAAATGCAGCAAAACAGTATTCTATTCCCAAATCCTTTTCTCAATGCACGCACAATCCTTTTACCCTGCTGCTATATCTTAAACTCTTCCGGCTTAAATTCAATCTTGCAGCCCGCCTCGACCGCCTCGTTGACCTTTAATACCGTCACCGCCGTCTCATACCCCACCTCGGCGGGACAATTCAGTTTCTCTTTGCCGCGTATCGCATTGAAGAAATTCTCCAAATGCGGCTTGTGATACAGGTCCTTGAATTCGACCGGCAGCTCGTATGCAGGCGGTGCTACCGTCTCGCGTACGTCACCGGCTGCGTCTTTCTTTGGCTCTTCCTTCTTCGGCTCTTTCAGATAACCCAGCTTTACCCACTTGTCCCAGTCCGGTGCCGTCTGTTCTCGATACACCGCCCCCCTGCTCGACGACTCCGATATCATTAGTGTCGCCTCATCTCCCATAAAACTCTCGAAGTATCCCTGGTTGCTGTTGGTCGTGATGGTCTGATAGAAAGCCCTGACGACGCCCTTCGGTATCTCGTAAGTATAAACGGCCATCACCGTATCATACCACTCGTGGTCTTTCTTGTCGTAGTAGTCCGTCCCGCCGACCGCCACAATCGACTTCGGCTGCGCCTCAAGAAACCAGTTGTAAATGTCAATCTGGTGCGACCCCAGGTCAACAATCGCCCCGCCTCCAAGTCCCTTAAACCATCGCCAGTTCCGGAACTGCTCCATCGACTTAAAGCCGTACTTTTCAAGACGCGACTGTTCCATAACTGCGGTCTTCGGAAATCCGCTTGACGGCCTTACCGCACGGTTCCACTGTCCGTTGACTGTCGTGACCCTGCCGAGTATCCGGGCCTCCTTCATCAGCTTCTCATAGCAGTGGATATACCGGGGATTGCTTCTCCGCTGATGCCCGATTTGCAGCAGTTTGCCCGTCTCCTTCGCCGCCTGCACCATTTTCTTTGCGCCTTCTAACGTATTCGACATCTCCTTCTCGCAATAAACGTGCAGCCCTTTCTTCAGACAGGCAATCGCCTGTTCGCTATGCCAGAAATCAGGCGTTGCTATTATCACCGCCTGCAAATCCTTTTCCTTGTCTAACATCTCCTGATAATCAACGTATGTGGTCGGTTCCTGCTTATATGCCTTGAGGAATCGCGCCTGGTTCTTCTGATTGTATTCAACCCATATATCGCACAGCGCCTTGAATCGGATACCCGGTATCTTGACGGCCGCCTCAAGAAGCACTCTGCCCTGGTCGCCCGCGCCGATAATCGCCAAGTTAATATCATCGCCCTTCGCGGCTGTTTCCGTCTGCGCAACCACCATCGGTGAAAACAATAATCCGGCGCTAACCGCTGCGCCGGAACGCATAAACTGCCTCCTGTTTATTTCACCTTCACTTTTCTGCCTGTCCATCGTATTCCACATCACTCCAGAGTATTAATAAACTGTTTCTTCGGCCTCTTCAGCCACTATAAATAATTCTAACCGAACCGACATCGTTTGACAACTATAAAGTCCACCCCTGACGATAATCGGGATTGATATAACGGTTCGCTTCCGGGATATTAACCACTTTTAACGAATCGCTGTCCCATTTCAGCGGCTCTTTAAATCGAAGCGCTGCATTGCCCAGCAGAATCGCCTCAGTAATCGGCCCGGCTGTCTGGAAATTTGCCCCTGCCGGCTCGCCGCCTCTGCACGCTCGAAACCATTCCTTGTCGTGCCCAATCGACCTCGGCAGCGTTGCAGCCGGCTTCTTGAAAACCTGCATCTTTGACTCAGGGATTATTGCAGGACTTGCCCCCGTGAAATTGCAGAGAATCTTTCCGCTATCACCCACAAACAGGAGTCCCCCGCTCCAGTCCCCCATATCGCGCCCCGGCTCAAGTTCCGCAGGTCTCGGCGGGCGAAGTCCCCCGTCATACCACGTAAGCGTCACCGCAGGCATTTCGTCCCTTGCGGCAAATTCGTATGTGATTATCGAGGCCTGGGGATATGTCTCGTCGTTAATCTTCGTCGAGCTGGCCTGGACCGTCCGGGGCGACTTCAGTTTCAATACCCGAAAAATCGTATCAAAACTGTAACAGCCCATATCACCCAAAGCCCCCGTTCCGAAGTCGCACCAGCCGCGCCAGTTAAACGGATGATATGCAGGATTATAAGGCCGATACGGTGCAGGCCCAATCCACAAATCCCAGTCAAATCCCGCCGGAACAGGCGGTGTTTCCGCAGGTCGCTCTATCCCCTGTGGCCAAATAGGCCGGTTTGACCAGTTATGGACCTCTCGCACCGCACCTATCGCACCCGCCCAAATCCATTCGCATAAAAGCCGCGTCGCCTCCGATGCCTGGTTGCCGGTAAAAACCTGGGTCGCCACCTTGTATTCTTTCGCTGCCTCGGCAAGACGCCTCGCCTCATATATCGAATGTGTCATCGGCTTTTGGCAGTGCACGTGCTTGCCCGCCTTCATCGCCGCCAGTGCAATAATTGCGTGTGAGTGGTCGGGCGTTGCAACCAGGACGCCATCAACACCTTTTTCTTTTGCTAACAATTCGCGGTAATCATTGTATGCCGCACACCCCTTGTATCCGCCCGATGGGCTTTGCTCAGCATAATACTGCTCGACCTTCTCCTTCGCCGGCTCTCGACCATTGGTCTCATTCTTCGGATAATCACTGCCGCTCTTATTCACGTCACAAACAGCAACAATCTGCACCTCGGGCATCTTCAGGTATTCGGCCATCACCCTCATACCCTGGTCGCCCACGCCGATGCATGCAATGTTTAACTTCTCGCTCGGCGATATATGTTCTTCGCCCCCGAGCACAAACCGCGGAACAATCGTAAACGCCGCCGCACTAGCCACACCTCGCATAAATCCCCGCCGCGTTACCCGATTGCCGATATTTTTCATTCTCAATACTCCATTCTTAATTCCGCGTCACAGCACCCAACCCTGCCGATACTGCCGACCGACAAACTCATTCGCCTCCGGCACGTTTGTCACCTTCATATTCGGGCCGTCCCACATTAGTTTCTGATTCAGCCGAATGGCAAAATTGCCCAAAAGAACTACCTCAGACAGCGGCCCGGCGTAATCAAAGTTCGCGCAGGCGGGCGGCCCCCCCTTGCAGGCGTCTATCCAGTTCTGCTCGTGAGTGCCGTTTATCCTCGGAATGGTCTTCGGCGGCAGGTTCGTCTCTTTCATTTTCGATTCCGGGATAATCCGCCCTTCCATCATTGTCCCTTTATCGCCGATGTAAATCACCCCGCTGTCGCCTAACTTGCGGTCATTCTCAAGCTCCGCTGGTCTGGGCGGTCGAAGTCCCCCGTCATACCACACAAGCGCTACAGGCGGCATATCGCCTCGCGCCGGAAACTCATATCGAACAATCGACGCATCAGGATACGTCTCCTTGTTTTCAACCTTCTCCCAGTCCTTCACGACCCTCGTGGAAACGCACGCCTCCACAGAAGTTGGATGGCCAAGCTTCATCGCCCAGAATGCGTGGTCGATTATGTGACAGCCCATATCGCCTAATGAGCCGGTCCCGAAATCCAGCCAGCCACGCCACTTAAACGGATGATAACACGGATGATAAGGTCTTTGCGCCGCCGGCCCAAGCCACAAGTCCCAGTCCAGACCAGCAGGTGTCGGCGGCGTCTCGGCAGGTCGCCCAATCCCCTGCGGCCAGACAGGACGATTCGTCCACGCGTGTATCTCTCGCACCTTTCCGATTGCTCCCGACCAAATCAGCTCACATTCCACCCGTATCTCTTCGCTCGAATGTCCCTGATTGCCCATCTGCGTTGCAACCTTATACTCGCGGGCCGCCTCCGCCAGTTTACGCGCCTCCGAAACCGACCACGTAAGGGGCTTTTGCACATAAACGTGCTTTCCCATCTTCATTGCCGCCATTGCAACTACCGCGTGCGTATGGTCCGGCGTTGCGACTATCACGGCGTCGATGCCCTTCTCCTTTTCCAGCATCACGCGATAGTCCTTGTATTTTTTCGCGCCGGGATAATTATTGAACGTATCGGCGGCCTTGTCGTAATCGACGTCGCACAGCGCAATTATATTCTCATCCTTGCACGCATCGACGTTTGACCTGCCCATACCGCCCACGCCCACTGCGGCGATGTTGAGCTTCCCGCTCGGCGGCTTGGTATCCGTACCACCAAGCACAAACCTCGGAACAATTGTAAACGCCGCCGCTCCCGCCGCCCCTCTTACAAACTCTCGTCTTGTTATTCGATTGCCAGTATTTTTCATTCTTAATTCTCCATTCTTAATTCAACATTACAGCGTCCAGCCGTCCCTGTACTCGGGCTTTATAAACCTATTGGCCTGGTCGCTGTTGGTAAACCTCATATTTGCCCCGTCCCACTCAAGCCGGGTATCCTTGACCCGCATTGCAATAACACCCAAAAGCACCATTTCTGTCAGCGGCCCGCCGTACTCGAAATTCGCGCTGGCCGCCTTGCCTTCTTTGCACGCCCGGACCCAGTCACGCTCATGACCGGCAGAACCATTCTTTACTCTCGGAATCGTCGCAGCCGGCTGCTTGTACTCTTTCATTTTCGTCTCCGGCACTATTCTCAGTCCGGCCGCTCCGTGTGAGTCGTGCATAATCACTCCCTTATCGCCGATGAGTAGTGCGCCGTTGCCGCCTAATTTGCGCCCTCGCTCAAAACACTCCGGCACAGCCGGTTTCAGCCGACCGTCGTACCAGACCAGCTTGACGGCGGGCATATCGCCGCGAGAGGGAAACTCATACCGCACTATCGAGGCACGCGGGTATGTCTCATTCATCACCACCGGCTCATAGTGAGTCGTCGTTGCCTCCACGCTCGTCGGCTGACCTAACTTCAGCGCCCAGAACGCAGGGTCGAGTATATGACATCCCATATCCCCCAACGCCCCCGTCCCGAAATCAAACCATCCGCGCCATCTTTGCGGACAATACTCTCTATGATAAGGCCGCCACTTCGCAGGCCCAAGCCACAAATCCCAGTCCATCGTCGCTGGTACAAGCGGCTCTTCTTTCGGCCTTGCCATTATCGGAAAATCGCTCCACGGGTCTCCGCCCACCGGCCTGTCGCTCCAAGTGTGGACCTCATGCACCGGCCCGATTGCACCATCCGCAATCCACTCGCACAGCATTCGTATCGTGTCGTCTGAATGTCCCTGATTTCCCATCTGATGCTGAATACCGGCTGCTTTCGCCGCCTCGGTCAGCTTTCGCACCTCGTATATTGAGTGACACAGGGGCTTCTGACAGTACAGGTGCTTTCCCAACTGTACCGCCGTCATCGCCGCTACGTAATGCGTGTGGTCGGGCGTCGCAACTATCACCGCCTCGATGTTCTTTTGCTCTTTGTCGAACATCTTGCGGAAATCCTTGTACCTCGGCGTATCAGGGTACTGCTTGTAGGTATCCGCTGCTCGCTCATCGTCAACGTCCGCAAAGGCAACGAACTTTTCCGCCTCGCACGCCTTGATATTTGCATAGCCCATCCCGCCCGCGCCGACGACCGCAATCTGCATCCGTTCGCTTGGCGCCTTGACCCCAGCCCCACCCAGCACATATCGCGGCACTATTGTAATCGCCGCGGCACCTCGCATAAATCCTCGTCTCGTCATCTCTTTTTCTATTCTGCTCATCTTGCGTCCTCTTTTTGCCTGGGCGATTCATTTCCGCACCAGCCAAATAATCAATAATCAATCATCAATAATCAATCTTACAGCGTCCACCCCTCGCGGTATTTCCTGCCCACCAGTTCGTTCGCATCTGCCGAGTTTGTTATCTTCATATTTGCCGGGTCCCAATAAAGTTTTTGCCCTGTTCTTACTGCAATAGTCCCCAACAAAACCGTTTCCGTCATCGGCCCCGCAAAATCAAAATTTGATGATGCCGCCGGGCCGCCCTTGCACGCCTCAATCCAGTTTTGCTCATGTGTGCCGTTTATTCGCGCCAGCGTCTTCGCGGGGCGCTCAAATTCATTCATTCTGGACTCCGGAATCAGCCGGCCTTCGAGCAATTTACCTTTGTCCCCAATAAACAATACCCCGGTATCCTCCGTCATCTTGCGCCCTTGCTCAAGCTCATCGGGCCTCGGCGGTTTCAATCCCCCGTCATACCACACCAGTTTCACCGCAGGCCTGTCGCCCTTTGCCGGGAACTGGTATGTCACCATCGACGCCAACGGATATGTCTCCGTCATCGCCTCCGCCGAGTGCACCAGTGCCGTCGTGCACGCCTCAACGCTTATCGGCGCATCCAGATTCAACGCCCATACCGGCTGATTGAATATGTGACAGCCCATATCTCCCAGCGGCCCTGTCCCGAAATCCCGCCAGCCGCGCCATTTGCTCGGATGATATGCCGGATGATATGGCCTCGACGGCGCAGGCCCAAGCCACAAGTCCCAGTCCATATTCGCAGGCGCCGCCGGGGTATCCGTGGGCCTGGCAACCGCCTGCGGCCACGCCCATTCTCCCCCAGGACGATTCGTCCACAAATGCACCTCCCTCACCTGCCCAATCGCACCTGCCTGTATCCACTCAACCACCAACCGGACATTCTCATCCGATTGTCCCTGATTGCCCATTTGCGTCGCAACCTTCGCGTCCCTCGCCGCTTTTGTCATCGCCCTCGCTTCCGCTATCGACCACGTCATCGGCTTTTGCACATATACGTGCTTACCCAGCTTTATCGCCGCCATTGCAGCCGCCGCGTGTGTATGGTCCGGCGTAGCGACTATTACCGCGTCAATCCCCTTCTCCTTTTCCAGCATCACGCGGTAATCCTTGTATTTCCTGGCGCCTGGGTAGTCCTCGAATACCTTCGCTGCGTGGTCCCAGTCAACGTCGCACAATGCAATGATGTTCTCACCTTCGCAGGCCTTGACGTTGTTCTTGCCCATACCACCGATACCGACCCCGGCGATATTCAGCTTTTCACTTGGCGGTTTCATATCGGCGCCGCCGAGAACGTATCGAGGCACAATTGTAAACGCACCGACAGCCCCTGCTGTGTGTCGAACGAAAGACCTGCGGGATATGACTTCTTTCCCTTTGCCTGCCTGCCGCCTTTTCATTACTTTGCAATCCTTAATGCAAATATAAACCGTCATAATATGAATTTTACGGCCTTCAGGCAAGAACAAATACCACGCTGTATGAGAGAAAAGACCCCGCTGGCATCTCTGCAGTTACTTGTCCAACGTCACAATCTTGATGTTGCGATACCAGACCGGGTCGTTGTGATATTGAAATCCGATATAACCCGTTCGCGGCATATCCTTGTAAGCAGTCCTGAATTTATTTTTCGTGCCGTCCGGGTTCTTATGCGCCTCCGTCCATCGAGTCAAATCCATATCAACTATCGGCGTATCGTTCATCACAATGTTTATCCAGTTATCGACAGCCGTAATGGTTATGTGGTTCCACTCGCCCGGCTTATTGCAGACGTTCCTTGAAGGCGACTGGCAGTCATAGACCGCGCCGCAGCTTCCCTTGGTCACGTCATAAGTGACGCCCGTGCTGTACGAATCGAACACCTGTATTTCAATACCGGTCTGCACCTCGTCGTTTACATCGGTCGTCCGAAAGAAAATACCGCTGTTGCCCCTGTATAATACCTTGAATTCCGCGTCGAGTATAAAGTCGCCGTATTGCCCTTCCGCCCAGATATTGCCCTTGCCCTTTGCGAACATCGCGCCATTGGCATCGACCTCCCAGGCGCCCGGCGCCGTTGACCAGCCGGCCAAATCCCTGCCGTTGAAAAGCTCTTTCGCCTCATCAAAAGGCGAACGATACTGCTTCAATAATATATCCTTGAACTCCACAACCATTGGCGGCCCCATATGAATCTGCAGCGCAATCAATCCCTCCAGCGACCGGCCTGTTGCGTCATTGTCGATAAGCTCGACCGTCTTATGCCCGTTCAGTTTCAAAACAATGTGATTACCCATCGCCGTGACTGTGTACTCGTTCCAGTCCTTCGGCTTATAATACCCCGTCCTGACAAGCTCGCAGGGGTCCGCGATTTTGCGTATGGCATGTTTGTTCCCGCCCTGGTCAATCACAACGAATTCCCCCACACGGGCAAGACCGCCCCTTCTTGTGCCTTCCTCATAAAGGAACCCCACCTGCGGCTGCTCGTTGCAGACCTCCGCCTGATAGCCCGCGATGCTCCACTTGCTTGGGTTTCCCGTTGCCTCTCTCGACCTGAACTGCACACCCGAATTGCCCCCTTCGATGCGAAACTTCAGCTTCAGCTCGAAGTCGCTGACCTTGCCGCCTCGCCAAATCAGGAACGTATTGTTCTTCGCCCGATTCTCGTTACTGGTCTCGCCGCGTATCACGCCATCCTTGATAGACCAGAATTTCGGGTCGCCGTCCCACCCGGCCAAATCCTTGCCGTTAAACAACGCCTCCCAGCCCCCCTCTTCAGCTACAACCACCCGCCCAGACGCCGCAAGAACAAACAGCATCCCCGTCACCAAGCCCAATTTCTGCACACTCATTTTCCTCAGCTCCTCAATCAATAATCCGTAATGCCTTAATCCAACGGCTTAATCTTCAGGTTTCGATACCAAATCGGCGTGCCGTGATATTGCAGCCCGATGTGACCTTCTCGCGGCATATCCTTGTAAGCCGTTGTGAATTTGTTGGGGCTTCCATCAGGATTCTTGTGCGCTTCCTTCCACAAGTTCAAATCCATATCAATTATCTGTTCGCCGTTCAGCTCCACGTATATCTTGTTGTCCAAGCAGGTAATGACGTAGCGGTTCCATTCGCCTGTTTTCTTCAGGGCGTTTTTAGCAGGCGACAGACAATCATAAATCGCCCCGCACTGTCCGTGCGGCGTCCCATCCGTATTCTCGTGAATCTGCACCTCAATTGCCGTGTTAATCCATTCCTTTATACTGCCCGTGCGAATAAAGACGCCGCTGTTCGTCCCCTTATCGACCTTGAACTCAAGGTCAAGTACAAAGTTTCCGTACCTGTCTTTTGTCCATATATCAAGGTCGTGCCCCTCCCCGCCCTTGGCGGCCAGCACCCCGTCCGCTTCAAACACCCACGCTCCGGGCTTAAAAAAGGCGTTGGACAGGTCTTTCGTTAAGAGGTCTTTCCACTCGGCGTGACTTAGCTCGCCGGCTGCCTTATTGAATCTCTCGATGCACTTCTTCAGCTCAGGAATACTGTTGTCCCAGTTGTACTCATATTCTATCGAAAATACCCCCTGAAACTTCTGCCTGTCAAGCTCGGCAAGCATCCCCTTAAAGTCCCCCGCTCCCGTCCCCCACACGACGTCGTGTGCGTTAGGGTCGCCGAACTTGTCAAGGTCCTTGATGTGCAAGCTTATGACTCGGCCCTCAAGTTTCTTCAGCGCCTCAATCGGATTGACGCCGGAGCGCATCCAGTGGCCCGTGTCCGAACACGAACCGATATATTTGCTGCGCCCCTGGCAAACCTTCAACACGGTGTCCGGGTTCCAGTAATGCGACGGCTTGGGGTGATTGTGAATTGCAACGTTGATTTTGTACTCCTGGCACAGCTTGTCAATCATTTCAAACGACTCTTCCGCCGGCTCTGAAACGATTGTCTCTATCCCCATGTCCTTCGCAAATTCAAAAAGTTTTCGCCAGTCGGCATCATCCTTAGGTGTCACCACTCCGTAATTGATTAACTTCACCCCCGTCTGCGCCAGTTTGGCCTTAATCTCTTCCCTCATCACAGCCGGCATCAGATAATGGGTCTTGGCCTGCGGCTTTTCCTTGCTCAGCGACTGGTCCGGAAAACCCTCGATATACTTCAATCCCATCGCCGCGGCATTATCAACCGCCTCGTAGAAACTACGCGTATGGAACGTCCACGCCTGCAAACCAATCTTCCAGCCCTTGTAAATCTCTCCCGATTGGCCGGTCTTTGCCTTTTCCTGCTCTGCGCTTATCGCCATACAAAAACACATCACAGCCAAAGCTGCCAGACCGATTGATAATCTTATCCGCCTGCTCATAACTATTCTCCTGATGAACAAAAGTTTAACGTTTGTGGTTTCGATATCCTGTCTTTGAAAACGTTTTTACAATCGCCACGGGCTTCTCATCGCTCGGCTGAGCATCCGATTTGCCTCTTCATCGCCGACAAACTTTTCATTTGCCGGGTCCCACCGCAGCTTTCTTGCGAGTTTCAAAGCAATGTTGCCCAAATGACAAATCGTCGTCGAGCGGTGCGCGACCTCCGGCGGCGCTATAGTATCGCCCCTCGTCTTTACGCAGTCAATGAAGTTCCTGTGATGGTTGCTGCTGCGGTACAGGTGAATCTCATCCGGCCCGATTCTTGACGTCAATAATGACTTCGGCTTGGCATCAATGGAAGACCTTGCATAAACCCACCCGTCGCTGCCCTCGAATCGAACCCCCTGGTCCATCTTCGCTATGTCCCTCGTTGCACAGATGAGTGTCACGCCGTTCGCATATTTATAGCGGACCTCAAAACTAATCGCCGTGTCCCAAAGGCCGTCTTTGGGAAATTCGCCCTTGCCCTCTATCTCCACGGGGCCGGTATGCTCCGTATCGTTTCCCCACTGTGCAAGGTCGTTATCGTGCGCTCCCAGGTCGGTCATCACTCCGCCGGCGTAATCTGAAATGTATCTGAAGGTAAAATGACAGCGTGCTTTTGTGTAAGGCGCCCACAAAGCAGGCCCAAGCCACATTTCATAATCAAGCTCCGCCGGGACCGGCTCCGTCGCCTGAACGCCGATGGCACGCCCCCTGGGAACGCATGTCCGAATTGTGTGCACCTTGCCGATTCTCCCGTTGCGGACAAGCTCACAGGCAAATCTCGCGCTATTCTCCGACCGCAATTGCGTGCCGCTCTGAAATACTCGCCGGTATCTCTTTATCACGTCGCATAAGACGCGGCCCTCGGCAATCGACCGCGAAAACGGCTTCTCGCAGTATATGTCCTTACCCGCCTTCGCCGCGAAAATCGAAATAGGCGCGTGCCAGTGGTCGGGCGTCGCTATCAGCACGGCATCAATGTCATCCCTTGCAAGCACGTCGCGAAAATCGTTGTACTCGGCGCAACCTTGATAGCCCGCTCTGGCTGAATCCGCCCCGTATTGACGCTCGACCAACTCTTTCGCCCGCCTTCGGTGTATGGCATCGACATCGCAAACCGCAACGATTTGCACGTCGCTGAATTTCAAAAAACCGGTCATATCGACCGTACCCATCTCGTTTATCCCGATGCACCCCATCGTGATTCGATTGCTCGGCGAGCTTGTGCCGCCCAAACCAATCGCAGACGGCAAAACAACAAAGGGGACACCTAATAATCCTGCTGTCCCCTTGAGAAAATCACGTCGTGTAATCTTTGTGCGTCTCATTATCGGTTTTTACCGATCCGGCTACGGCTCGGCGTCTCTGTTGCTTCTGCCCGGCTACGGCCCGGGGCTTCGCCGGGACGAGTGGCCTCATTGACGCCTTTGCCGAGACGAGTGCCTAATTGAAGCTCTCGCAGAAATATGTTCCTGAAATAAACCCGCGTCCTGTGCGCCTGCAGCTCTATCGGGCCTGATGGGTATATCGGCCTCTCCGGCTGCCAGTAATTCTCCATCGTCACCGTATCGACAACAAGCTCACCGTTCAGATATACAATCACCCACTTGCCTGTCATTATGATTCTAAACGTGTTCCACTCGCCCGCGGGCCTGTCGGCTGCCTTTAACGGCTTGCTCGCGCCTTTCTTGTTGTTAAACAATCCACCGGAGCCGACCCCGTTTTTTAATCCATCCCATATCTGTACCTGGGGACTCCCGCGAAGGTAAATCCCGCTGTCGCTGCTCGACTCAATCTTCCAGTCAACAAGAAGCTCAAAGTCGTTGTAGTCCCTGGCCGTGCAGATATTGTCGAATCCATTCCCGTCATAAATGAGCACGCCATCGACAACCTTCCAGTTCCACCGCATCAGCTCGTCTGCCCGTGTCTGGGCAGTAAGCATCTCTTCAGCGCTCATTTGCGCTCTCTTGTTCGGATCGGCCACCAGCCCCTTCCAGCCGCTAAGGTCCTTGCCGTTAAGTAAGGCGACAAATCCATTGGGCGGTTTATTCCCCTGCTGCTGCGCACAGCCCTGGCAAACAATCGCCGCAACCAAAACAAAACTTGATACCGCGCTTTTGCTGACCATAACTCAATGCCCACAATTGAAATCGTGTTTATAAAGTCCAGCCCTGACGATAGGGACTTTGGACAAATTCATTCGCTCCGGCCTCGTTTGTAAACTTCATATTCTCACCGTCCCAGTCCAGCACTTTCCACGGATACCGCAGGGCAAGATTACCCATCACCACCGTCTCGGTAAACGGTCCTGCATAATCGAAGTTCGACCCCGCCGCCGGCCCGCCTTTGCACGCATCAAGCCAGTTCTTTTCGTGTCCGTCCGGACCATCTTTTACTCTCGGCAGCGTCTTTGCAGGTCTCTTGTACTCTGTCATTTTCGTCTCCGGTATTATCCGGGGATTACTCGCGTAGCATCCGCACATAATCTTGCCTTTGTCCCCGACAAACAGCACGCCCCCGTCATCGTCGCCCATCTGCCGACCCGGCTCAAGCTCCTCAGGCCGCTCAGGCATTATCCCGCCGTCATACCATATCACCTTCACCGCAGGCATATCGCCCCTCGCGGGGAACTTATAGCGGATAACGCTCGCCGATGGATATGTCTCCACTACGCCAATCTTTTCCCACGTATTGCTCGGGTTGCAGTGCGTCGCCAATGACCCCTCGATGCTTACGGGGTACTTCAGCTTCAATGCCCAGAATGCCGGGTCGAGAATATGACAAGCCATATCACCCAGCGCTCCGCACCCAAAATCTACCCACGCACGCCACGCAAATGGATGGTAGGTCGGGCTGTACGGCCTCATAGGCGCAGGCCCAATCCACAAGTCCCAGTCCAGCTCTGCCGGCACAGGCGGCAAACCCCTGGGCCTGTCCTGACCCTGCACCCAGACCGGCCGGTTTGTCCAGGCGTGGACCTCTCGTACCTGGCCGATTGCACCATCCCATATCCATTCGCATATCAGCCGTATCCCTTCGCTGGAGTGTCCCTGGTTGCCCATCTGTGTTGCTACCTTCGCTTCACGTGCGGCCTCCGTCAGCTTCCTCGCCTCATAAACCGTCCTCGTCATCGGCTTTTGGCAATATACGTGTTTGCCCAACTTTATCGCCATCATCGCCGCTACGGCGTGGGTATGGTCCGGCGGAGCTACGATTACCGCATCGATGCCCTTTTCCTTCTCCAGCATAATCCGGAAATCCTTGTACTTCGCCGCTTTTGGATATTCGCCGTAAATCTTTGCCGCCCTTGCGTCATCGACGTCGCAAAGCGCAATTATGTTCTCGCCCGCATCGGCGCACCTTCTCGTGTTCCCGCCGCCCATTCCGCCTGCGCCGACCGTCGCTATATTTAGCTTCTCGCTTGGCGGCTTCTGCCCCTCAGCTCCCAGAACGCTGCTCGGCACGATTGTAAACGCCGCTGCGCTGGCCGCAGAACCCAGAAAAGCGCGTCTCGTTATCCCGGCGCTTCGCTTGTTCGCGCCCTTGTTTTTACGATTCATCTTTTTCTCCTGATACTGATAAAAACGTTTGTCTGCTTTTCGTCCGGCGGCTCGACCGGATATTTCGCAATCGAACCCGATTGTCCTGCCCGTCAGAGCTACCGCCTCAACATCCGCTGCGCCTGCTCCTTTACTGTGCTGTTCTTTGTGGTATCCGCAACCTTTTTAAGCAGGTCTTTTGTCTCCTGCGGATGGTCGTCAAGAGTCGCCTCGGCAATCTTCACAATGGCCGCCTCGGCCTCCTGCTTCAGACCCTCGTCGCCGAGATAGCCCGCCGCCATTTCCAGCGAAGCATAAGTCCTGACGTTGGCAAGACCCGACAACACCATTTTCTTTTCCGTCTCATTCGGCGCAAGCTCCATCGCTGTCTTGTACATCTTCACCGTATCTTCTTTGGGTCTGTCGCTCTCAAGACCAATCAGGCGCACGTAACCGCGCAACGCCAAAACTTTGTGCACCTGGTTCGTCGAGCTCTGCGCGACCTTGAGCAAATCCTCCGCCGGTGCAGCGCTTGGCCAGTCCGACAACGCCCTAACCGCGGCATCCACAATGTTCGCGTCTTTATCTCCCAGCGATTCTTTCAAAATAGCCAGCCCCGCCGGGTCGCCTATCCTGCCGAGAACTATGAGCAGCGAACTCTTCGCAGCCAAATCCTTCGCCGAAGGCAGAGCCGCTAAAACAACCGCGCCCTGGCCCTTGTCCTCCGGAATCTTTCTCGCAACCGCTACTACCGTCTTCTCAAGCTCGCTGCGCTCCGTGCCGCCCGGAATACTAATCAGCAGCTTCACAAGCTCCTGCATATCAGCAGGCCCCGCCACAGTCCGCAGCGCCTTTATCGCTTCCACCCGGACCTTGCCGTCCGCATCTCCTGTCGCCTTCAGCAGCGTCGCAACCGCGCTCGTTACGTTCCTCTGTTCAAGTGCGCGTATCAGTTCAACCTTCACATCAGGCGCAGCGCCGGCCATTTTATCCAATATGGCCTTATCCACTCCATCCCCGCGAAGGCGCGATAAACTCTCTCTTGCGGCATTTTGCTCTGCACCGCTCGCTGTTGCCGACGCCTGCACTAACAAATCAACCGTCGATACATCGCCCAAAGCACCCAATGCCGTCAAAGCCGCCGTCTTGACTGAACCATCCGAGTCCTTCGTTGCCGCCACAACATCAGCTAAGACCGACTTCTCGCCGCAGTCCGCCAACGCCGAAAGCAACTGAACCTTGCTCGTCACCGTTAGCTTCGGCAGCTCCGCAGCCACCTGCTTTATCATTTCCGGCTTTGCCACCTCTCTCAAAAGCCCGATGGCCGCCGTCTGCATCGCCTGGTCGTTCGACTTCAATACGCTCACGATAACTTCCGTCGCCTTATCGCCCGATGCACTGACCTTGCCTCGCAGCGCCGCCGTCCGTATCGGCAGCGCCTCGCTTGTTGAATACAGTTTCTCATAAATAGCGAGCGCCCCGGCTTTGTCCCCGCGACCGGCAAGGGCATCAGCGCACTTCAGATAAGCGTCAAGCACCTCATTGCGCATCGGCCCCTTGGCCTTATCCATCGCTTTGGCAAGTGCCTCGGTAGCGGCCGCGTCGCCTATCCTGCCCAGGCCCGCAACCGCTGCCATTGCCACCATTTCGTTTGAATCGTTGACAAGACCCGCAAGCAGCGGCGATGCCTTCGTGTCCTTGCGAACAGCCAAGGTATTGATTATCCCGACCTTCGCCTTGCCCGCCGCCTTCGGCAGTGCTTCCCTCAACGCCTGGTCAACAGACGCGCCGGGTATCCGCTCCAGCGCATACCGCGCCATATCCGAATACTCATCGTTTGTCAGCATCTCCGCCAACGCCGGCACCGACGCCTCCGTCCCTATCAAGCTCAGCTCCCTGCACGCAAACTGCTTCGCGGCGTATGTCGCCTTGCCCTTCACAAATTCGCATAGCCGTTTCTCTATCTCCTTGACCTCGTCCGGTGAAGTGCTCGCCTGACGTATCATTTCGCTGATTTTTGTCAGGTCTTCCCGGCTCTGGCCGAAATCGTATGTCGTCGCCTTCGTCAGCAGCTCATCGAAGCTCTTCATATCAACGGCTGCAACCGCCATCCTGTCGGCAATACCGCAGCCGACTGTCACAAGCAACGCTACCAACACTTTTGCCAAACGGTTCATAATTCTGTTCCTTTCTCAATCCTCGTATCTTAATGTTCTATAATGACTTTGATGTCACCATCACAGTCACGGACAATTATTCCTTCGCTTTTTCCGCCGCTGCCGGCGCCGCATCTACTGCCAAATCGCCGAGCGCAAACTGTATCCCGTCAAGATAATGCTCCAAAACTGCCGGGTTCCAGAATATCTCATTATTGTGCCCAAGCCCGCAATAAAAAACCCTCCCCTTTCCATAGTTCCTTATCCAGTCGATTGGCATATTCTGGTCGCTCTCCCTCACGCCGTTGGCGCTCTTCGTTGCCTGGTCGGTGAGGTCAAGCCGCAGCAGCACTCGACAATTCTTCTCCAGGTTTAGCGGCTTTGTCCTGTAAATCTCATCCTTTATCTTAAAGTCCTTGCCCTTAAAGCCCGCGTTAAGCGGATGATTCGGCTCGGCGTTCTTCACCGCCCACGTCCCCTCGCCGGTCCACGGATGTCCGTCAAAAATCCCTCCCATCATTTCCGCGCCTTCCTGCCAGTTGTACAGGTTGTCTGTCGCCGCGTGTATCCCAATAACCCCCTTGCCGCCTTTTACGAAATTCAGCAGCGCCTCTCGCTGGTTCGGGTCGCTGAACTCCAGCTTTGTGGTATTATTAAAAAGCACTGCGTCAAATCCGCTTAGCTTTTTCGTATCGAACATATTCATATCATCGCTGGTGACAATCTCGAACGCACCCGTCTTTTTGCCTATCGTTTCAATCGCCTTGTTGGCTACCGGGATGCACTCGTGGAAGAAACCCTTGCAAAGCCAGAATACCAGGATTTTTCTCGGCTTCGCCGGTTCGGCCTTGGCCTTGGCAGGGCACGCCTGCTCTATTTTTTGCACCTCTTCAGCCGTCACAAGACGCAACTGCTTCGGCGAACCTAATGCGCTTGAAACGCTCGGCGCAATCATAAGACAGATAACGATAAACAGAACGACACCCACGCCTAACAATCCCGCACCAACCGCACCGCGACTCATTTTCAATCCTTTCCCTGTCGTCACGCAAATTCATTCTGTTAAAAACATTCAGCCGCTTATCTAATCAAATCCGGCTGCAAATTACAAGCGCCACGGACTTCGCATCGGTCTTTTGAGTAAACTATTCGCCTCTTCGTCATCGGTGAAGCGTTCAGCCGCCGAATCCCATTTGACCTTCCTTTTCAACCGAATCGACGTCTCGGCTATCATTCCAAGAAACGTCGCCTTGTGGCCCGCATCAACGTCCGATACCGGGTCTTTGCGGCTCTTTACGCAGGAAAGAAAGTTTATATGGTGCTCTCTCGATTCAAAGAGCGGCGTATCCGTCGGCTTTAATCTTACCTCCAGCAGAGTACGCGGCTCCGCCCATATCCCATACCGATTGACGTGTACCCAGCCCGCATCTCCTGTGAACTTGCACCCGTCATTCTCATCTGTTTTCTCGACTGCGTCCGTGTATATCATTTTCAGTCCGTTTGCATAGCGGAACTCACCGCGCCAGTCGTTAATATTGTCCGTCAGCCCGTCGTTGCGGTAGTCCCCGGTGAACTCAACCTCGCAGGATTCGCTGCCGACCGCAGGACACCCCCAGTTGGCAATATCCAGATGATGAACCCCCCAGTTCACGATAAATCCCGCACAGTAATCCCAGATAAGATACCAGTCAGGCCACGCCATCCTGCCTCCGTTGTAGGGCTTCATCGGTGCAGGCCCCGTGTACATCTCATAATCAAGCCCCGCCGGTACCGGCTCCTCTGAAGGCGGCTTCATATAAGTCCGCTTATACGCAGGCCCCGGAGCACCCACCCTTACAGTATGTATCTTGCCTAAGTAGCCGTTTCTCGCAAGGTCGCACGCAGAACGAAACCTCCTGTCCGACCTCTGCTGCGTGCCCGTCTGGAAAACTCGGTTGTATTTCCGCACCGCATCACGGATTGCCTTACTTTCTTCAACCGCTACCCCAAGGGGCTTTTCACAGTATATGTCCTTGCCCGCCTTCGCCGCCGCCACCGCTATCAGCCCGTGCCAGTGGTCCTGGGTGGCGATGCACACTGCGTCTATATCCTCGCGCGCAATCACTTCTCGCCAGTCGTTGTATGCCTTGCAGTCATCGTTCTGATAAACCGCGTCCACAACGCTCTTCGCCTTTTCTCTGCGCTCCTTCACGACATCGCAAACGGCCGCCATTTGCACAACTCGATTGCCGCAGAACGCCTTCATATTCCCCGTGCCCTGCCCGCCGGTACCGATAGTGGCCATCACTATCCGGTCGTTAGCCGCCGTTGTACCGTCTTCCCCTAATGCCGATGAACGGACAAAATATGGAACGCCAACTGCTCCGGCAGTCACTCCTGCCGCTTTTGCCAAAAACGCTCGTCTGCTAATGTGTCTGCTGCTCGGCATTATATTGCCTCCGTAAAATCTATTTTCTGCCATCGCTCACGCGCGCACCGCGAAGGACCACGGAATCAAAACGATAAGGTGAATCCCCCGCCGCCCACGCCATTCCTCGCAAAACCAAAATCCGAAAATACGGGTCGTCAAACGTCCACATATAATGCCCTAACACGCACCCGAACACTCGACCCTTGCCGTATTTATGCGTCCAGAACATCGCCTGCGGCGTAATCTTGCTCCCGTTTGGGTCCTCTTTCTCGACAGAGGTCGCCGCTACCTCAATATCCACCTGGGGCGTAGGAGGAAAATACGTCTCATCAAGAAACCCAATCGTCGCAGGCAAACCTAAACAAATGGGTTGCTTTGCATCAGCAATCTTCATTTCCACGTCCCCGTGCCGATACAGTTTGTACCCCCCCACGCCAAGCAACCTTGCAACCTCCGCCGACGGTCCCGGCTGGGTCCACGACGCCGGATGAATGACCACAAATCCCCCGCCGCGAGATAGATACCCCTCAACCTGTTTCAGCCGCTCCGGACTCCATTTCAGATAACAATATGCAACAATAAGGTCTGCGGTCTTGAATTGCTCATCGCTCGGCCATTGCCACGCACTCGTCACATTCACGTCACCGGCGCCTGCACCAACCTCATTCAAATCTCCCGCCGCACGCCCAAACAAGTTCACCTGCATTTCCGCTGAGCCGCTCCCCCTGCCGCCGAGCAGCAACGCCCATCGCTTCTGCCAAAGCGGATAATCGTGCTCATTCTCGCCGTGGTCTTTTACGTCTGCCAACAAAACGATATTGAGATGCCCCTGCTGTTCCCCCTTCGATGCCTTCGCCAAAACCGCTTTAACCTCACCGGCGTCTCGCGGCGCTGGCGCCTTCGGGGTTTGTGCGATTATGCAAGTCGCCGGCGCAATTACCGCCAGCAGTGTGAGCCACCCGACTGTAAGGTATGCCTTCAAGTCACATTCCCTTTGAGACAAGCTATTCCAAAGCCCGCTCGCAGCCGTTACTAACCGTTTTCCAGCCGCCACGGGCTTCGCATCGAGCGGGTCAGCATCCGGTTCGCCTCATCATCGTTGATAAACCGCTCTTTTACAGGGTCCCAACGCAGCTTGCGCCCAAGCCGCAATGCTATGTTACCCTGGTGGCAGATTGTATCCGAATGCACCGCCGCGTCAATAGGGCATATCGTTTGTGCCCTTGTTTTCATACAATCAAGAAAATCCCTCATGTGGTCCGTCCGCCTCGGCAGTCGAATCTCATTCGGCCCGATTACGCTTTTCAATATCGACTTCGGCTCAGCCCACATCCCCTCTCGACCTACAAGCACCCACCCCTCGCTGCCCATGAACAGTATCGCACATCCGTAGTGCAGCCAGAACTGCGGCGCACGCTCCCTGCTGGTCTTATTGTCCAAATGTATCAATTTGACGCCGTTGGCGTACTTGTGCTCGACCTCCCATTCGACCGCCGTGTCGGTCAGCTCGCCTTTCGGTATGACCCCTGTCCCCTCAACCTCAATCGGCGTCGTATCATCGCTGCCGTTACCCCACTGCGCGATATCCACGTGGTGAATCCCCCAGCCGGATATATGCCCCATCGCATAGTCGCTGTTGACATACCAGCCGCCCGCGCCTTCCTCACGCGGCCCTGCCCGCATAAAACTATAAGGCGACCACGGCGCAGGCCCAAGCCACAAATCATAATCAAATCCCTCCGGTATCGGCTCCGGCTTCGTCTCCGCCACGTGCCAGCTCGGTATCGACCCCACCATTATCGTATGCAGTTTCCCTATCCGCTCGTTGCGCACAAGCTCGCAGGTAAATCGCATTATGTCATCCGACCGCTGCTGCGTCCCGAACTGAAACACCGCTCCCGTCCGTTTGACCTCTTTTCGCAGTATCTGGTTCTCGTCGAAATGCACCCCCATCGACTTTTGCAGATAAATATCCTTGCCCCTCCTCGCCGCCTCAAGCGCAACCAGCACGTGCCAGTGGTCACACGTCGCTATCACGACCCCGTCAATGTCCTTTCTCGCTAACAGCTCTCGAAAGTCGCCGTACGTCGCGCAGTCGCTGTTGCCGTATGCGCTATCGACTATGCGTTTCGCCTTTTGCTGCCGGATAGGCCAGATATCGCACACCGCCGCAACCCTCACATCCGGATACCCCACTAATTGCCGCACGTGCTCTGTCCCCATCCCGCCTACCCCGATGACCGCCATATTCAGCCGATTATTCGCCGATACGCCCCCATCCGCCCCCATCGCCGATGCCCTAATCACATAAGGAGCCGCAACCCCGGCTGCAACTCCCACCGCCCTCTTCAAAAATTCCCGCCTGCGCATCTTCATCCCCGCCAAACCCATCATTAAATCCAAAATAGAAAATACAAAATAGAAAATTTGCTCATTCCTGCCGCTGCCGTTGTGCCGATTGTGTTAGTTAGAGCGTCTAACATAATGAAAAAGACACAGAGACACAGATTAACACTGTTTAACACTGTTTTTAATTCATTTTCGCCGTAGGCGGATAAATCTCTGTGACCTCTGTGTGCTCTGTGGCTAATAAACCTCGTTTTGTTAGAGGGTCTAAGAAACTTCCGCCGACTGATTCTCTGTTCCATAGCAACTCAAACCCCTGCTTCTGCACGGGTGCGTAACAATCGAAAGATATACTTCTACCACATTCCCACCCGATTTACAATCCTCATCCGCTTTATGTTTATCCCGCCTCCCCTGAGTCCCGCCGCGCCGGGACCGATTCGTCGAGGGCTTTTGCTCAGAATTCACCGGAACGCCTGAATTCAGCGGCGCGGTAACACGTTCGCTGGAATGATTCGTTAGGCCTCCTTGTCTGACACTTTAACAACATTGTCAAGTTTCCTATTAATAAATGAAATGAAGGTCAGAATGTCCAGTGCATCCTGTTCAGGCATTGGCCAAGATATTTTCGGGGCATGAGCCACTGGATTTCGGATTGCCCCAAACAACCCTACAAGAAGATTTAAGAAGCCTTTTTGTTCACTTCTTTCTGTGTCCGTGACCAGTGGGCCGACTGCCAGAATTGGTGTCTTGGTGGAGAATGCAGTATTGACTAGATCAGCTCCATCAGTGCCCAAGCCGGACATATCTCGAATTCGCTGCGCGACACCTTTTGTGGCTTCTAGAATAGCGTGGAAGTAGTTATCTTGTAGCAGCTCTGCGCGGCAGTATTTAAGGACTTCTGGATGAACGCTTCGACTTTCTAGTGCGGATTGAAGACGTCCCGCACGTGCGCGCGCACCTGTAAGTGTCGTTTCCTTACTCGACCTAATTACCTTGCCGTCTTCTCTGACTTGAAAGCCACAAAACGCAAGTACGACGTTAAGCTCGTTCCTGCGCCAATCGAAAGCAGCTTTGTCACGAGCGTACCTGACTGGATTCATGGCGCGATTGATGAACATGATTAAATGATTGCCAACTCGATGATTGTTCTGAGCGACGCATAGTGCATTGAAAAGCCTCTTCCATTTGGTGAGGCTAGGTGAAACGTCTTCAACCTTTATTTCCTGAAGAAGTCGCTCAATCTGTGTGCCTGTAAGCCCACGTTGAGCATCGGCCAGCACTTGACATGCCGCCTCAAGATGTTGCGAGTTGAAAGGCTCAATCCGTTCCATATTTTCCTATTCGGCCTAATTCTATTAATATGATTCCCCATAGAATTATAACGCACAAGCTGGAAATCTGGGGACGCCATATTTATTTCCATTACGATACAAACATTTACCCGCCGAAGGCGGTTGTTCGCTGTGTTATTCTTTCCATGACTTTTTGACAAGATCAGCAATCTTCGCAAAGGTATCCGCCTTCGAAGTAATTGCCGCTTTATCTGTCGTGATTCGAAGCGTTTGATTTTTCTTTGTGTACGCAACGCCTGCTTCGTCAAGTAAGGCAATCGCCTCGGGTAGTTGATGTTCTGTTAACCATAAATTGAGAAGACTTCGCTCGTTGCTTCGTTTTTTCAGCCACATGTAGTTGTTCCCGTTCACATTTATCCCGATGTAGTTCTTTACGAAGTTCAGTGATGCACCCGAAAAAGCGGCTTGTGCTGCCTCTAAGAGTGCCTTGGCCGCATCAAGTGTCCATGAAGATTTCTCCTTCCAGAATTCCTCATCATATTCCCGTCCAATAGAACCACTCTCGTCTTCCGGCTCCTCATATGTGTCGAGGATTTTGGAGAAGTGAAGGATTTTTTTCCCGTCAGCTTCGACTACGTTGGCCTGAATAGCGATTATCGGAATGGCGTGGCTCATAAGCTGAATAACGTTAAAAAATCGTCGAGTGATGGTTTCTGCGACGAGAACCGCAAAATGTTCTCTCTGCGGCCACTTTCGCTTCACGTTGTCCCAATACTCGATCGTACGGATGATGTGTGTTTCGTCCGTTTCTCCGAGCATAACTTCAACTTCGTACATAGTGTCGTCTTCGGGATCTTTTAAGAGGATATCGAGCCGACCACCGCTCGCTTGCTGATGTTCTCGAGAGATGAATTCAAGTTCGCCTAGTTGCAGGCAGCTTGGATTATCGATGATCTGATCCTGAAGCCAGAATTCATCATATCCGCACTCGCGGATTGACAGGCTTTTGCCAATTGGAATAAAGTCAGCCATATTAGTCCTCTCTTTTTAACAAATATCTATACGGTCTGTATAAAACGATTCAAACACTTCTGCCGTCCAGCAAAGTTGACGGCCAAAGGTGTTATTCTCTTCAATTTTCACCACCAAGTCACTCAGTTTTTATTCTTATTGCAAAAAACAGTGTAAATCGGTGTTAATCAGTGTCAAAATAAGCCGAATCTCCCGGCCATAAAGAAGCATTATATCGCTAAAGTGGAAACAAAAGCAAGTATTTTAAAAGTCAAGAATTCACATCCAACTTTTTTTGCTCGGCTTCAATCGGCAGTTTCGGCCAGACCGCCGCCGGCGGGGGCAGTTCCACTGCCCGGCGGACGAGAATGAGACCTTTACAGAAGCTCGCTTCGAAAAAGGGCTTATTCGAGTACGCCTCACCGGCTGACTAAATCCGTGAAAATCCGTGCCAATCCGTGGTTTACGAAATTCTCTGTGGCCTCTGTGGCTGACAAAAAATCCGTGTCAATCCGTGCAAATCCGTGGTTTGTGCTTCTTGTGCATTATCGCGGCTGAATTTTCGCCTCGTCACTATTATGTTGCACAAAATGACCGAAAAAAAAGAGTTGCGGTCTTACGACGGATTTGAGAATATGACAGCCGGCATAATATCTCAAAATCAGGCGTTCGAAACTAATCCTGGATTAGGTTAAGGAGTAGAACAATGGTCGAGGTTATGAATCTGCTATTAGTGGCCCTGCCCAAGTCCTTTCAGTTTCTTAACGGTGGATGGTTTCTCGTACATTTTATTGGCATAGCCGCGGTTGGCTTTATGGGTTTTAAAATCGGCCGGATGAAACAAACTTAATGCCGAATCAGCTTTGACTTGCCCGCCGCACCGTCCGGCAGTGCTCGTATCGAGAATGCACTTGGCTAAGTTCGTTTAAGCCGACTAATTCTCTGCATTTATAAAATCCGTGTCAATCCGTGCAAATCCGTGGTTTGTGACTCTTGTGCCTTCCTGTCCCTGCAGGTTTTAAGCAGGGATTCGCGGCTACTGCCCAAGTTTGGCCGTCTGTGATTTGAAGAACTTGATGCACTCGGCAATATCCGGCATAGAATTATCCCAGTTGTACTCATACTCGATGGCAATAACGCCTTTGAAGTCCTGGCGTTTTAGTTCCGCGAGCACGGCAGGGACATCGGCCTTGCCCATCCCCCACGGCATATCGTGGGCATTCGGGTCGCCGAGTTTATTGAGGTCTTTCAAGTGCAGCGCAATAACCCGGCCTTCGAGCGTCTTTAAGCCCGCCACGGGGTCAATTCCCGACCGCATCCAGTGGCCCGTATCGGCACACGCGCCGATTTGTTTGCTTCTGCCCTTGCAGGCGTCCATCACTATCTGCGGGTCCCAGTACCGCGATTCGCCCCTGCGATGATTGTGTATGGCAAGGTTAATCTCGTACTCATCGCACAGCTTTTCCAGCATATCAAGCTGATTCGGGTCCGGTTCACCCACAAAGGTTTCAATGCCCATCTCTTTTGCAAACTCAAATATCTTTCGGCATTGATTTTCATTATTTGGAAATCCGCCGATGTAGCAATTGACCATTCGAATACCTGTGTCACTGAGCCGCTGCTTGACCTCCTGCCGTTTTTCCGCCGGCATTATGTAGCTAAACAGCAATCGAGGATTGTCTTTATTCAGCGCTTGTCCCGTGGTGGGGCCGAAGATAAACGCCTCCGCGTAGCCGACGCCGAGCGATTTTGTCTTTTCGACCGCCTCATAAAACGAAAACCGGTTGAACGACCAGAATTGAACAGCCAGACGCCAGTCCGGGTTTCCCTTCGCAGAACCTGTGCTGCTTACCTTGCCGCTCGGCTCAGTTGAAGCGTCTATGTCGCCTAATGCAAACTGAATTGCCGCAAGAAAATGCTTCAGGAAAACCGGGTCCCAGAAGACGTATGGATTGTGCCCGATAGTGTTGTAATACACCCTGCCTTTGCCGTAACTTTTCACCCACGCAATCGCATAATCGTTGTCGGCCCGCTCGCACTTGCCGTAGCATCTGCCCTGGTTCATATCTGTCGCGCCGACATCGATACTGAACAATACGTGCACATTATCCCTTGAATACCCCTCGTGAAATCGGAAGAATTCGTCGGTAAATTCAAAGCTCTTTCCGCCGAACGCGGCGTTTAGCGGGTTACCCGGGTCATCGAGTTTCGCCATCACTTTTTCGGTCGCTTCTCTGTGGCTCGCACCGCGTGCGCCCAGCATTTTCCCAAACTCAGGCCAGGTCTCCGCGCCGCCCGCAGACCAGTTCGTGAACGCAACCGCCGAGCCGTGATTGGCCAGCAACCCCCCGCCGCGATTGACAAAATCAAGAAAGCTGTCCCTAAGGTCTTTTTCTTCAAACAAATTGCCAACGGTATTGTTGAGAAACACCGCGTCAAACTCCTTCAGCGTCTTCGGATTAAAGATATTCGGGTCATCGCTCACAACGGTCTGGTATGCGCCCGTCTTTTCCCCCATCAGTTGTACAGCCAGCGTTGCGTGCGGGATAGATGGATGCCCCCCGTAGCCGGTATTGCGGTTGAAAACGAGCAGCTTTCTCGCCTTTTTAGGCGTTGCCGGCGCCGCATCGGGTATCGCACCTTCGATTTTCACCCGCTGCTCATCGGTAACGCCCGCAGCCCGTCTTACGCCTTTGGTCCTCGCCACATACGAACGCTCATAGTCGGCGAGCGGTCCGACTACCTTGTCGAAAAATTCCATCGACTGCGCAATCTGTTTGGTATTGTCCTGCCAGTCGTAAGCATACTCAACCGCCCATAGCGTGGGTTTGATTTCGAGCTTATATTCCTCTTTTATAAACTCCTCTAATTTTGCTGCTCCTGTCCCCCAGGGGACATCGTGACCGGCGGCGCCTGATTCGTGAACATCGTGGATATGGAAGGTAATAATGCGGTCTTTCATTTTCCGCAGCGTCTCAATGGGGTCATACCCCGCCCGAATCCAGTAGCCGATGTCGGGGCAGGCGCCGATTCGCCTGCTTCTGCCTTGGCAAACCTTGAGGACATTATTCGGGTCATAATAGAACGGCGAGATGTCTTTTGTGTGGTTGTGAATCGCCAGGTTTATGTCGTACTTCTCGCAGTATTTTTCAAGCAGGTCCATTGCTTCCGGCTCCGGCTCGCCCACAATCGTCTCGACCCCCAGCTTTCGGCAAAACTCAAATAACTGCTTTATGACCTTCTCGTCGTTGGGGATTTTGTGGATGTAGTATGATACCATACGTATATTGGCTGCAAGCAGCTTTTCTCTTGTGCTGATGATTTCATCCTCGGATATATCGAACTTCGGCCCGCCCTCGATATACATCGCCCCAAGTGCCGCTGCTTTTTCCAGCGCCTTATCAAACGGGTCGTCCTTGAAGCTGTACATGCCGATGCCTAATCGCCAGGAAAGCAACTCTCGATTGCGAACCGCCGGCGTAAGTTTGCCGCTCGGCGTCGTCGGAGCATCCAAGTCGCCTAATGCAAACTGAATTCCATCTAAAAAATGCCTCAGCATCGGCGCATTCCAATAGATAAGCTTGTTATGCCCGAACGAGGTGTAGAATACCCGTCCCCTTCCGTAGTTGCGGACCCAACTGATGGCGATGTCCTTGTCCTTCTGCCGTTCAGGCAATATCCGCCTCTGCGGACTCATATCGGTCTTGTCCGTATCAATACTCACAAGCACTCGCAGCTTGTCGCGCGACCATATCGGCGTCTGGAACTGAAATACCTCATCGCTTATCTCAAAGCCCTTGCGATTGAAGCCCGCGTTTACCGGATGCTCCGGGTCATCGAGTTTCAGCGTAATCGTCTCGTTCGCCTTCCACGGATGTCCCCCGTTTTCGTATCCGCCTAACATCTCGCCGAACGCAGGCCATTGCCCGTATTCAGGCCATTGCACAAATGTCGCACCTGCCGCGTGGATGCCGACAAATCCCTTGCCGCTGTAAATAAATTCGAGCAGTGACTTCTTTAACTGCGGGTCGTCGAACAAAACACCCGTGGTGTTGTTGAAACAAATCGCGTCAAATTGCCCGATATTTTCCGGCCTGAACATATTAACGTCGTTGCTGAATAAAACCTCATAAGCGCCGGTCTTCTTGCCCATAAGCTCCAGTGCATAATTGCCGCAGGCCATCGAGGCGTGTCCGCTTCTTACCTTTCCGTCCCACACGTCAAGAGTTACAACCAACAGTTTGCGGGGCTTTTTCGGCGTCACCGTCGCTTTTTCCGGTATCGCCTTTTCGATATTCTGCCGCTCTTCGCTCGTCAGCTCCGCCGCCCATCCTGCCGTCGCCGTAATTAATCCCACAATGATTCCCAAAAACACCTTGCTCGTCATCTCTTTCTTTTGCATTAGTCGCCTTCCCTAAAATAAAATCGAAAATAAAAATCATAACTTGTCCGCCATCCGTGTGGCGGAATAGAAATCGCTTAAAGCCGCCACGGGCTTCGCATCGGACGACCCAGAAGCCGATTTGCCTCGGCGTCGCCTGTGATTTGCTCGGTGGCTGGGTCGAACCGAATCTTCCTTCCTAAAAGCATTGCAATCTGTCCGAGATGTCCCGGTGTCGCGGAACGATGCGCCACCTCGCAGGGTACAATTGTGATTCTTCGGCTCTTTATACAATCGAGAAAATTACGATGGTGACCGGGTGAACGGTATAAATGAATCTCATCGGGGCCGAATCTCTCGTTCATCAGCTCCGCCGGACTCGTCTCTATTGCATCGCCCCTGCTCACCCACACCCACCCACGGTCTCCTATCCACTTCGTCCCGAATCTCAGGCCCACTCCGCCTCCCATTATCAATTCGACCCCGTTGGCGTATCTTGCCGTCACCTTGTATTTTGTCGCAGTGTTCCACAAACCCGTCTTGGGGTATTCCCCGCGACCCTCAACCTCCACAGGCCCCTCATAATCAAATCCCAGCCCCCAGTGCGCGATGTCCCCATGATGACCAATCCAGTCCATTATCTGCCCGCCCGCGTAATCGAGATTCCACCGCCAGTTTTTGTGCACTCGTGCAACCGCGTATGGCGCGTACGGCGCTGGCCCAAGCCACCTGTCATAATCAAGCTCCGCCGGCGGGGGCTGCATCTTTTCCTGGCCCTTTGTCCCTGCAAAATCGGTATGCCCTTCCGGCAAACCCACCTCGGCTCGCTGCACCTTCCCGATTCGTCCGTTGCGGACCAGCTCACAGGCAAAACGAAAATTCGCAAGCGACCTTTGCCAGCTTCCGGTCTGCCATATCCGGCCGTTCCTCTTGACCGCGTCGCATATCGCCCGGCCTTCACGCAGATTATACGACAGCGGCTTCTCGCCATAGATGTCCTTGCCCGCCTTCGCCGCAGCCACTGCGGGTATCGCGTGCCAATGGTCGGGTAGCCCCAGCGACACAGCATCTATATCATTGCGGCTGATAAGCTCTCGAAAATCATGATATGTTGCACAGTCCTTGTTGCCGTACTTCTCATTGACTAACCGCGCGGCATTGCTCAGATGATTCCTGTCGATATCACAAACGGCGATTATCCGCGCATCCCCCTCATTGAGAAAACTCTGCAGATTGTCCGTCCCCATCCAGCCGGTACCTATGCACCCGATGGTTATCCGATTGCTCGGCGCGACCGCACCATCGGCGCCTATGGCCGAGGCCGAAACGACGTATGGAAATGCGATTCCCGCAGCGGCAACCCCTGCTGCCCGGCCAAGAAACCGACGACGACTGATTTGCATCTTGCCTTCCCTAATTGGGTGCATATTCCTTTAACCTGTGTGTCCACTGATTATGCAAACAAAACCCTTCAATGTCAAACCGAAACCTCGGGCGAACGGGTACAATTCGGGCCCCATCGCGGCGGGAAAACGAGCACCATAACAGATAGACAAGATACCCCGTCTATGCCGTCTTTACTGTGAAAGCCCGGCAATAAGCGCAAAGTCCGTTCTATATCATCGAGCTTAGTAAAAACAAACTACGAATAAGAACGTGGGGCTAACCGGACGTGTGGGCTTTCCCGTTGTCCGGCAAAGATATTGGTTCGATGATATCGCCATAGACTTCAATGAGGCACTGCTGAAAGACCCGGTCCACCGATTGCGAAGGCAAGCGTGCACCAGGCAACTCTCCTATCGCAGATAACCGTTGAATTTCTCGGTCAATAAAATCCGAGATTGCAGGAATTCGTGGCCCCCTGTCAAGCTCATCTCCCGCTCTCTTCCGCTCTATGAGACTCAGGATGGAATGCTTCAAGGGATTGCCCGTTATCAGACGGTCTACCAAGATAGAAAACTCGATGGGAACCACACCGTAACCACGTTCGATCCATATGCAGGCAAGAACAGGGCGTAATACATAGAAGTACTTCTTTATCCAGACCTCATCGCCGCGGAGGTATTCTCGATAATTACCTTCTGCCATACGGAGGTAATGGTAGTAACAGGCAATCGGCGAATAACATTGAGGCATAATTGCACGAAGGCGGTCAACACACGAAATCTTCTCGCGGTAAATTATTGGGGACTGCAACCATTCCAATAGTGGCGGATTTGATTTCCTCATAAGATGCAGAGCCTTCCGCAAATCCCAACCAGAAATGTCTATCTCTCCGTCAATCGTAACCTCTATCACATCACGTTTTGGTTCAACTGAAAGGTACCAAATAGCCGGTCGCAGATAAATAAACCGGACGTCATAGTCGCTGTCTAATGACTCAAAACCCCATGCACGGCTACCCGATTCACAGGAATATAAAACAGCGATTTGGTTCTTTTCCTCGATATGTGCAAGCAAGTCACATATTTTTTTTCTTACGGATTGGTTAACCATTTCATTATCTTCCAACAAACGGGTCATGGCCCGCCCGCCCCGGCTGACGCTGCTCGAACCACATAAGGAAAAGAAATCAAACCCGCCGCTGAAGCCGTTGCACTGATAAATTGCCTCTTTGATATTTTATCCGTTCCCATCATTTCACATATTCCAAATCGAAAATCATAACTTGTCCGCCATCCGTGCGGCGGAATAGAAAATGTTTACACCCGCCACGGGCTTCGCATCGGACGGTCCAGCATCTCATTTGCCGCCTCATCATTTATCACTATCTCTTTTTCCGGGTCCCAGCGAAGTTTTCGACCCAGTCGAATTGCCGCGTTGTCAAGCAGGCAAACAGTGTCCGACCGAACGGCCGCCTCAATATGAGAAACCGGCTTGTGCCTCGTCTTGATACAATCAAGAAAGTTCCGGCGATGGTCGTTAATCCTCGGTAGATGCAGCTCATTCGGCCCCGGTTTTGCCGTCAACATCGACTTCGGCTCGGCATAAACGCCGTCACGTGAAACGTAAATCCACCCCGCCGTCCCCAGAAACAAAATTCCCATCCAGCTTAGCGAAAACTGCTCCGCTCGCTTCTTCGCCGTGTTCATATCCATATGAATCATTTTTACCCCGTTCCTGTACTTGTGCACAACCTCCCATTCCAATGGCGTGTCATACAATCCCTCCGACGGTATGTAACCTGTACCTTCAATTTCCACTGGCCCCGTCTGGTCGCAATCCAGCACCCACTGTGCTATATCAACGTGGTGAATGCCCCACGCCCCGCTGACGCACCCCAGAGAATAATCGTAAATCAAGGTCCAGTTTCGCGTGCATCTCTCGTATGTATATGGGGCCCACGGCGCAGGCCCAAGCCACATATTGTAATCAAATCCTTCAGGCACCGGCTGAATCGGCTGGTTCGCAATCGGGTCATAATCGGCTGAACCAATCATAATCGTCTGCAGCTCCCCCAGTTTCTTGTTCCGGATAAGCTCGTAGGCAAAACGAAACTTGTCCGTTGACCGCTGCTGTGTCCCGAACTGAAATACCACCCCGTACCGATTGACCGCGTCGCGCATTGCCTTGTTTACCGAAAGTCGAACGTCCATCGGCTTTTCATAATACATATCTTTCTTGTTGCGCGCCGCCTCAAGACCTATTAATCCGTGCCAGTGGTCGGGCGTGACCACCGTCACTGCGTCAATATCTCTCCGCGCTATCAGCTCGCGAAAATCGTTGTATGCCGCACAATCGCTGTTCCCGTACCGCTGGTCAACCGTGTTCTTTGCCCTGTCTCGCCGGCCGGCGAACACATCGCAGACCGCCGCGATTCGTACTTCATCAAAGCCCAGGAAAGACCGCAGATGTCCCGTCCCCATCCCCCCTACCCCGATACAGCCCATCACAATCTTCTCGCTCGGCGCAATACTTCCCCCCGCACCAAGGACCGACGATGACACTACATACGGAAAACCAAACGCGCCGACTGCCGCACCCGCGGCCCTCTTAAGAATCGCCCTTCGATTTATCTTGTCTTTCTCTTTCATAAATTATTCCACACCCTGCTATAAATGCCGGCAGCCGCGCATTCCCCGCAACAAAAACCGGTCCGCCTCCGGGTCGTTCACAAATTGCTCCTTCGCAGGGTCCCATTTCACCGCCCTGCCAAGCCGATGCGCAATGTTGCCTATGTGACAAACCGTCGCCGACCGGCAGCCGATTTCCACGTCACAAACTGGTTTGCTGCGGGTGCGAATGCAATTGAGCCAGTTGGCATAATGATTTTCGCTTTTATAAAGATGTATCTCGTTTGCGCCGATTTGCTGCCGGGCTAAACTGCCCGGCTGCGTGCGAATATGATTGCGGCTGACGTCAACCACCCCTTTTGTGCCCGAAAAAACAACCGCCTTGTCCCGCCGAGTATCGTCCCGCATCAGCAAAGTACCATTCGCATACTTGTACGTCAGCATCGGGTAATCCCTGCCGTCAGGCGGGATAACCTCAATCGGCCCGCTCTCGTCCATCCCAAGCCCCCACTGTGCAATATCAAAATGGTGCGCGCCCCAGTCCGTCATCATTCCACCGGAATAGTCCCTGTAGTCGCGCCAATGCGGCCAGGCCTCCACCTCTGCAGGAGGTGCAAGACGGGAATTGTAAGGCCTGAATGGCGCCGGCCCAAGCCACATTTCCCAATCCAGATAATCCGGTACCGCTTCGCCGCCCAAATCGCACTCCACCGACGTCATCGGAAAACCAGTGACGGTGATATTGACCGTCACCGTCTTGACGTCGCCGATATACCCATTGCGCACAAGCTCGCAGGCGTGCCTGAACCTCGCATCCGACCGCTGCATACTGCCCGTCTGAATCACCCGCCCGTACCGCCTGGCCGCATTTACCATTTGCCTTGCCTCACCAACCGTCAGCGACAGCGGCTTTTCGCAATACACGTCCTTGCCTGCCCTGCACGCCTCGATTGCAATACTGCTGTGCCAGTGGTCGGGCGCCGCGATTACTACCGCATCAATATCATCTCTGGCAAGCACCAGGCGAAAATCCCCGCTGTAGTCACATCCGCTTCCCATTCCACCCGCCGACCGCCCCGCATAATATTCATCCACCATTGCGCGTGCGCGCTGCCCTTTCCGCTGGTCCACGTCGCAAACGCAAACCGCCCGGCAGTCACCCTCATGCAGAAATTCCCACAATAATCCTCTTCCCTGCATCCCCACCCCGATGAAACCCACTGTAATACGGCTGCTCGGCGACGTAGTGCCCCCCACTGCCGATTGCCCGACTATGTATGGAAATCCCATCGCCGCCGCGCCGAACGCACCTGCCTGCTTCAAAAATAAACGCCGACTCATTCTTTCTACTGCCGGCATTGCTGTCATCCCCCAAAAAAATTTATAATTGCCACGGCCCGCGCATCGGCCTCGAAAGAAAACGATTCGCCTCCTCGTCGCCCTCGAATCGCTCCTTTTGCGGATTCCACCGCAGTTGCCGATTCAGCCGATATGCAATGTTGCCTATATGCGATACTGTCACCGAACGATGCCCCGTTTCAACGTCCGCAATACAGAGTCGGCGATTCCTGATGCAATCGAAAAAATTCTGCTTATGGTCGTCGCTCTTATATAGATGTATCTCGCCCGGCTTGATTTGGTATCTGGCAAGAGCCGCCGGCCTGGTATTCAAAAACTCACGGTGCATTTCCACCGTCCCTTCCGTCCCCGTCACCAAAACGCTGTAATCCTTCCACTCTTTCGGTTCCTTCCGCGTCAGCGTCACGCCCTTGCCATATACATAAGTCACCTCCCGCTTCCCGTCCGGCGGATAAATCTCAACCGGCCCGCTCTCATCCATCCCCAATGCCCACTGCGCTATATCAAAATGATGCGCGCCCCAGTCCGTCATCTCGCCCCCGGAATAGTCCCAGTACCTTCGCCAGCTTCGACGTATCCTGTCGTTGTATGGCCGCCACGGCGATGGCCCAAGCCACATATCCCAGTCAATATATTCCGGCGCACGCTCCGCGGGCAGGTCGCAATCGCCCGCCGGCCCCTTTATCCCCACAACAATGGATTTAACCTGTCCGATATACCCGTTGCGAATCAGCTCGCAGCCCTGCCGAAAATAAAAACTCGAACGCTGCTGGCTTCCCGTCTGAAACACCCGCCTGTAACGCCGCACCGTCGAGACCATTGCCCTGCCCTGCTCGACCGTTAGCGACATCGGCTTCTCGCAGTAAATGTCCTTTCCTGCCTTCGCCGCCGCAGTCGCACACAGAATATGCCAGTGGTCAGGCGTCGCGATAAACACCGCGTCTATGTCCCCCCTTGCCAAAAGCTCCCTGAAGTCCTTATAGACGGCGCACCCCTTTTCGCCGTATGCCTCATCGACTATATTGCGGGCATTATCGGCGCGCTGCGAATTGACGTCGCACACCGCAACCACCCTCGCTTCAGCCCTGCCCACAAGGTCCCGCAGATGCCCTGTCCCCATTCCGCCTACGCCGATACTGCCGAGGTTTATTCTGTTGCTCGGTGCGACGAAACCATCGGCGGCAAAGACCGATGAGGGAATAAGGTACGCAGACGCGACGACTCCGAGGGCGGCCCCGCCTGCTTTTTTCAAAAATTGCCGCCTGTTTTTCCGCCCATTCGCCAAATCTTCAAATGAATCCATAAATCGAAAATCATAACTTGTCCGCCATCCGTGTGGCGGAATCGAAAATAGTGTTATACGCGCCAGGGACTTCGCATCGGCTTTTCCACTAAGCGGTTTGCCTCTGCATCATTCGTTATTCGCTCGGCAACAGGGTCCCAGATTATCCTCTTACCGGTCATCATTGCAATATTGACAAGGTGACATATCGTCGCCGTGCGATGTCCCACCTCTGCGGACGCGAACGGCTGACGTCGGGCCTTTACTGCGTCTATGAAATTCTGATGATGGCTGACGCTTCGCCCTAAATGAATCTCGCCGGGCCCGATTTCCTCCCGCAGCAGCGACTCCGGCCGGGCCTCAAGCCGTCCACCGTGAATGTTTATAAAAATCCAGCCCTCGCTGCCCTCTAATTTCAGCCCGCGAGGCCCTTTGCTCACGCCCACTAAACGCACCCCGTTGGCATACCTGCATCCAAAATCGTATTCCATAAAGGCGTCAAACAGCCCGCCGCCCGGCGCCCTCTTGCCTGTCCCCCAGATTTCGACAGGCCCCGTATCATCCGTAGCGTTGGCAAATTGCCCTAAGTCGATGATATGCGCCCCGCGGTCGGTCATTTCCCCCCCGCCGTATTCCAGTATGAATCGCCACCAGAAATGCGACCTTTTCTGGGTATAATCGGCCTTTGGCGTAGGTCCAAGCCACATATCGTAATCAAGTCCAGCCGGCACAGGCATCACCGGCTGCGGCTGGTTCGTCTTTATGATTTGCAAATGGTGCGGGTCGTTGTTAGGCATATTGACCGTAATAGTATGCAACTTGCCTATTCGCCCGTTGCGAATCAATTCACAGGCATATCGCACCGTATTGTTCGACCGCTCGTGGCTGCCCGTCTGCAGCACTCGTCCAAACTCCTTTACCGCGTTGCAGACCGCCCTGCCCTCCGATATTGTATTGACTAACGGCTTCTCGCAGTAAATGTCTTTGCCCGCCCTCGCCGCCTCTGCCGAAATCAATCCATGCCAGTGGTCCGGCGTGCACACTGTCACCGCGTCAATATCCCCCCGCGCAAGTACCTCGCGAAAATCATTATATACCGCACAGCCCTTGTATGTCCCCCCGGGATTTTGCTCACCGTAATTCCGCTCTACAAGTTTCCGCGCCGGCTCCCTCCCGAACGTGCGCCCGCCCGTTGTACTTGCCGGATATTCCTTATCGACGTCGCATACGGCCACAACCTGCACGTCGGCAATCCGCATAAATGCGCTCATATTGCCCGTGCCCTGCGACCCCACCCCGATGCACCCCATTACAATTCGCTCGCTCGGCGCAACACCCTCCGCGCCGACCGCTCCCGCAGGAATGATATACGGAAAAACAACCCCGCCCATTGCAGCGCCCGCCGCCTGCTTCAGGAAGCGGCGCCGATTCATTTTTCCAGTCATCGACGTCCCAATCTAAAAACTAAATGTCCGGCGTGGTTGGCTATTTGTCAAATTGCGCGTCAAAGGCGACCGCAGAACGCTTGAAGTCCGCCTTCTTGATATACTCGCACGCCTCTTTCGCGCCGTGCTCGCGGTCCATTCGGCTGTCTTCCCACTCCACCGAAAGAGGCCCCTGATACCCGATGTCGTTCAACGCTACTATTATCTCTTCAAAATTAATGTCACCGTGCCCTATCGACCGAAAGTCCCAGAACCGCCGCGGGTCGGCAAAATCGATATGTCCCCCGAACACTCCAACCGTCCCGTCTCCGTGTCCCCACCACACGTCCTTCATATGCGTATGGAATATCCGGTCGGGGAACGTCCGTATGAACTTCACGTAATCAACGCCCTGGTAGCCCAGATGGCTGGGGTCATAATTGAACCCGAACGCCTTATGTCCCTTGACCGCCTTTACCGCCCTCTGTGCCGAAGCGATATCGAACGCAATCTCCGTCGGGTGGACCTCCAGCGCAAACCTGATGCCCTCCGCCTTGAACTCGTCAAGTATCGGTATCCATCTCTTCGCAAAATCCTCGTAGCCCGCTGCAATAGCGCCCGGCGCAACGGGCGGAAACGAATACAGCAGGTGCCATATCGAGCTGCCCGTAAAACCGTTGACGACCTTGACGCCCAATTTCTTCGCCGCCTTTGCGGTCGCCACTATTTTCTTCGCCGCGCGCTTGCGGACCCCCTCCGGCTCGCCGTCGCCCCATACGTCCTCGGGCAGTATCGACTTGTGTCGCTCGTCGATATTGTCGCACACCGCCTGGCCCACTAAGTGTGTCGATATTGCGAAAACTTTAAGCCCGAATTCCCTGAGCATATCGCGCTTCGCCTTGCAGTAATTCTCCTCCTTCAGTGCCTTATCCACCTCGAAGTGATCGCCCCAGCAAGCTAACTCCAAACCGTCATATCCCCACCCGGATGCCTTCTCCGCCAATGTCTCAAGCGGCAAATCCGCCCATTGCCCCGTGAATAGCGTTACAGGTCTTGCCATTGTCTGTTCTCCTTAAACTTGTTATTTACTTCATGCCTTAGTTGTATGAATCTACCCTTTCTCCACGCCCTTATCAAGCGTTTTTCCGCTTATTCGTAGGTCAGGAATTTACACCGCCTTCGGCGGAAATGAAGCTAAATTAACAAACCAGCCGATTTATCCACAAAAATCTGCTTGCTCGGTCCCACAACAGGAGACCCACTGCATTAAGCTCGAATATCGAGCTAAAGCGATAAATGCTTCCGGGGAAAGTAAGTGTAGGGCGGGGCTTGCCCCGCCGATTCTGGCCGGTGGGGGTAGTTTTGTAAAATTGCATCGTGGCATTGTACCTGCCTTCCGGCAGTCAGGTACGGGCAAACCTGCTGCGACGGGCGTCAAAAGGCGGATAAGTCCTTTTTTTTAAGGCAGTTAGGCAAAAATCGCCAAAAACGGCAAAAAAAGATTTCACACAAAGACACTGTTTAAGGCGGCAGATAGGAAATATTGAAAAAATAAAAGGCAATTCGAGGAAGATATTGATATTATTGTTTAATTGAAAGGCGGAAAAATGTTTCAAAACACGGTAAATGGGAAATCCCAGATAAGATATCAGGATAAAGAGTAGTCTAATTTTAAGGAGGTTCTTATATGGATATGGAAGATGCAGTAGAGTCCGTGGTAGGTGGTAAATTTCGTCGCGCTGTAATACTCGTCGTGTTTATAATCATACTGTTGCTTGCGGCGATTTTGGTGACGGTAACCAATATCGGCGGCAATGAGGTGGGCATCGTGGAAAAGAAATTCGGGGGCGGCTCGCTGGCGCAAGGCCGTATTATCTCTGTCAATGGCGAAAACGGTATTCAGGCACAGGTGCTTGCGCCTGGCTGGCACTTTTTCTATTGGCCGTGGCAATATACGATTACAAAAATTCCGGTCATCGAAATAAAGGATGGCCAGGTAGGGCTGATTCAGGCGGCCGACGGGCGTTCTCTGCCCATCGATACCATTTATGCACCGGAGTGGGACCAGCCGGACAAGATGCTCAACGCCGAATATTTTCTCGGCCAGGGCCAAGGTTATAAAGGACCTCAGCTTGCGGTGCTCAAACCAGGAAAATATCGGCTTAATCCGCGGCTGTTCACCATTACCAATGCGCCGGTAACAAACGTCAGGGTCGGTACCGTTGCTGTCATTAAAAGCAACGTCGGCGAACAGGTTCAAACCCAGGACCGCCTTGTTGAAGTCGGTCAGCGCGGCATCTGGAAAAAACCGCTTGGCGAAGGACAGTATTATCTTCATACCCAGGCCTACGAAGTTACAATGATAGATACCCGCCAGGCAACAATAAGCTATACGCCTGAGAAGGATAAGCCGGGAATAGCGGAGGCGATAAGTCCGATGACCGTTCGCAGCATCGATGGCTTTACCTTCCCTGTTGATATTCGCGTAACGTATCAGATAGACCGTGACTTTGCGCCGCGCGTGGTGGCGACGGTCGGCGATGATGCGATGGTGCTTGCAAAGCTGGTAACGCCGTCGGTGCGGGCAATTTTCAGAAATAACGCTGAAAAGGTAAAGGCCCTTGATTATGTTCAGCAGCGCTCACAGCAGGAGCAGCAAAGCAATACGCTTTTGAAAGAAGAGCTGGCGAAGTACGGCGTAACACTGCTGGCGGTTCGCATCGGAGATGTGGGCAATGAACTGACGCTCGGGGCATTGTTAAAAACGCAGACCGACCGTGAAATTGCGCTTCAGGAGCAGAAAACATTTGAGGAGCAGCAGCGTGCCGCTGAGAAACGAAAAGCTCTGACAAAGACCACGCAGGAAGCCGAAGAGGAAAAGCGTCTCGCCACCGCCGCTTATGGCGTAAAGGTCGCCGAAGAAGAAAAGAAGAAGATGATTATCGGGGCTGAGGCCGAGGCTGCGCAGGTGAAGCTGATTGCCGACGCCAAGTCGCAGGCGTATAAACAGCTATCCGAGAGTATCGGTAAGGATAACACAGCGCTTATAGAGATTATGAAGCTGGTGGCGGAGAAGAATATCCGGGTTACACCCGACGTAATGGTCAGCGGTTCATCGGGCGTCAATGACGCACTGATGGGCACGATGCTCAAGGGAATGTTAGACAAAAATGCGGAGGCGGCGGCAATCAAAAAATAAACTATACGGACAGGCGTTGGAGATCCCTACCCTGTATTTGCAGTCCAGTAATACGGTGTTGGCGATGCTGTAGATTTGCAGGTAAGCTTACATTGTGTCATAGTAGGTTCGCTTTGAGGCATTGAAAACAGGCAAAAAGGCGGATAAGTCGTTTATTTTAAGCTTGCCCTGCCTGCCCTGCGTAGCTTTAGCGTAGCGGGGAGCGTACTTGTCCTGAGTGGCCTGTGGTGAGCCTGTCGAATCAAATCGAAGGAGTCGAATGGGGCCGTTAGGCAAAAAATCGCCAAAAAAAGCAAAAACCCCAAAAAAGATTGGAAACCAAAAAGACTTTGATATAATTGTGAAATTAAAAGGTCTGGCTGCTTAGCTAAGCGTTTAATCCGCCTGCGGCAGATAACTTAGGTTATTTATAAAAATAAGTAATTGTAGCTTTATGGTTTGATTGAATGGTCCCCAGATGGCCTCATGCGAACCCGCCAAAGCATGGTAAATGAATCAATTAAACGCCGGGCGCCCGGTGTAACCTGTTTTTCTTGAAAGGATATTGTGATGAACATTTATGTAGGCAATTTGTCCTCTGACGTTACCGGCGACGATTTACGTCAGGCATTTGAGGCATTTGGCAAGGTCGAATCCGCCAATGTCATAATGGACAAGTTTAGCGGTGAATCGAAAGGGTTCGCTTTTATCGAGATGCCTTCAAAGGAAGAGGCCGCGGCGGCCATCACTGGCATGAACGGCAAAGACCTCAAAGGCAAAGCTCTTAACGTCAACGAAGCTCGGCCTCGTGTTGACCGTCCTCGCGGTGGCGGTTACGGTGGCGGCGGTGGCGGTGGTAGAGGCCCAAGAGGCGGCGGCGGTGGCGGTTATGGTGGCGGCGGCGGAAAACGCTACTAATAAATCGTCAAATTCAACTATTGCTTAAGCATACAAAACCGGATTCCAAAACTTTGGGGTCCGGTTTTATTTTTATTAGAGTATATTTTGGCTTTTTCGCGGTCTTGCCAACAACACTTCACATTATGGCCTTGCCATCTTAACGATTGTAATGCGACGAGGATTTTGTTATTGTCGTGCCGTTGAAAGGCCTGGCTGCGTAGCCCAGGGGCAAAAAACTCGAATATCGCGTCATAGCAATAAATAAATCGAGAAGATTTGTAATTTTGGCCAATGTAATCATATCGGCGGCTATCACTCCCGGTTCAGATATGTTTTCGCTCTTTTCTTTGGCGATTCCTTTATATCTGCTTTTTGAGACGGGTGTCCTGGTGTGCTGTTTCACTGAACGAAAAAAAAGATTCTCTAAAAACGTAAATCTGGAACAACCCGCGAATCTGACGATTAATGCTGAAAATCGGCAATATAATTCTTGATGTTCCCTTTTTTCAGGCGTCGCTTAGCGGATACAGCGATTACGCTATGCGGGCAATTGCGCGCGATTGTGGTGCCCCTATGACTTTTGCCGGCGTAATGCTCGCAAAAAGCGTAGTCCACCCGCGGGTCTTTAATAATCCGTCATTTAAGCCCGGCGATGATGAACATCCGATAGGAGCCCAGCTCTTGGGCGAGGACCCCGAAATAATGGCAAGGGCAGCCAAGGCAGTATGGAAGGCGGGTTTCGATTTAATAGACCTGAATTTCGCCTGTCCTGCGCCCAAAGTTATTCGCCGAAAGCGTGGCGGATTTCTTCTAAATGACCCTGATAAAGCAATAGAAATATACAACGCCGTAAAAGAGGCCGTCGATTGTCCGGTCACTATGAAATTACGGACGAGTTTCGATAATCAGTCATACGATAACTTCTGGGACATCAGCACCAGGGCCTCGGCCGGCAAGGTCGATGCGCTAATTGTGCATCCTCGCGCTGTCTGCCAGAGATTTACCGGCTCGGCAAACTGGCAGTTTTTATCAGAGGTTAAAAAACAATTTCCCCGCACAATAATTTTTGGCAGCGGCGACTTATTTTCTGTTGATACAATCAAAACCAATATGAAAAACACCGGTGTAGATGGCGCCGTAATTGCTCGCGGTGCGATTGGTAATCCCTGGATTTTCAATCAGCTTCGCGCGGGAAACGATTTCGTCGCCCCAACTCTTGAGCAGCAGGGCCGGGTAATTTCAAAACACTTCCGTTTGCTTTGTCCGCTCTACGGGAACGAAAAAGCCGTTATGCATTTTAGAAAATTCGCCGTCGCCTATTGCAAACTTCATCCCTTGCGCAGGAAAGCCCAAAAAGCCCTTGTTTCAGCGAAATCGGCCGAAGAATTCTTAGCCGTCGTCCAACAATGGTATGGCCTGTAACAACTCACCTTGCTTTTGACGACAATCGTGAGGATAATACCTGTCACGGCGTAGCCGAACGTAGCCGGACTGACAAAAGCAGGAGTTACGCACCTTTGACCTAAAAATTGTTGGCTTAAAATGTGGCGTTGTTCCTGCCTGTCGGAATTGAGAATCGTCTTGATCTATTATGATAGTTCGCTGTTATAACTGCCGTCATAAATTCGATGTTCCAGCGGAATCATCTTCCGCAACATGTCCCAAGTGCAATAGCATAATCGGGCGAGCAAGGGGGTTAAGGCCGATTAAAGAAATTCAGGAGCAGTTAATAGCAAGATTGGATGAGTTCGAACAGGCCCGAATAACACACGCTCAATGGTGTCATGCAAATGATAAGCTTGTTTGCCCGGCCTGCAGAAAATTGGCAAATAGAATTTTTACAATCAGTGAGGCAAGGGATATTACAAGAGTTTTCCCATGTACATCTGATCCCTGGGACCAGAGTTGCCGATGTTGCTGGCTTGCTGCACGTGACCCGAACGAACCCAAACCTGACCCTAATAGAAAGGGACTTTTCTCCGTTGTTTCGCACGTCAAGACCGACAAAAAAATAGATGAAACGAATGTTCGTATAGTTTTTGATATCGTGCGCAATAAATGCGATGCCTGCGAACGAGAGGTTGCGCCATTGATCAAAATCGTCTCGGGCTAATTCCTGTGCGAAAAATGTCTGCAAGAATTGCGGGGAAAATCCGGGGACACCATGCTGCGGAAAAAGGAATCCCGATAAATAGGGACTTTTTATTGACTTGCTGCGCCAAGTGCGCAACACGGCGATTTAGCTGGCCTGAAAGCAGTATAGATTTGTTTGATTGCGTTAAAAAAAGGACGAAGTATGAATGACTATTACGTTTATGTTTACATCGACCCTCGCAATTTTGAGGAATTTTATTATGGCAAGGGGAAAGGATCTCGCAAAAATGCCCATTTGGGGGACATGTCGGACAATCCTAAAGCTAAACGAATAGCCGAGATTAAACGAGAAGGTCTGGAACCTATTGTTCGCGTGATCACTCGCGGATTAACAGAACGTGAAGCGTTTCTCATTGAAAAAACCCTATTGTGGAAACTGGGAAAGTGGACAACAAATATTGCATCCGGTCATTTTGCGGATAAATTCCGTCCCCACAACACGTTACATAAAGAACTTTCTGGTTTCGACTACAGAAATGGCATTTTCTATTACAATGTCGGCGAAGGCAAACATAAACAACATAGAAACTGGGATGATTATATGCGGTTTGGTTTCATTTCGGCTGGTCAGGGTCTTAGATGGCGAGATGCAATTCTCGGTTTCAACCCGGGAGATATCTTTGCTGCCTATCTCAAAAGATATGGGTTTGTGGGTATTGGAAGAATCAAAACCAAGGCCAGAATGATTCGTGACATAAAAATCAAGAGAAAACCGCTTTTGTCGCTGCCTTTACAAGCTCAGAATATGAGTGACAATAGCGATAATGCCGAACTATCAGAATATACTTGCCTTGTTGACTGGATTAAAAAGGTTCCTCGTGATAAGGCAAAATGGCGAACCTCACCGAAACTCTATACAACAACACATGTCCGAGCATCTCTTGATGGGCAACAAAGTACGGTTGCTTTTCTCGAAAGCCAATTTGGAATTAACATAAGAGAAATTATTACGTAAACAGCGGTGATTACAATTGGCTGGCGTCTGTGCCGGCACAAGTACACATCAGAAGATTACTTTTTCGGCAGGGTGATTGTAAAGGTTGTTCCCTGTCCGGGCTGGGATTCAACGGTTATAGTTCCGCCATGAGCATCTATAACCTTTTTGCACAACGAAAGGCCGAGGCCGGTGCCTGACCCGGCGAATCACGGCAATATAAAACCTCTGTGTTCTCTGTCCGCCTCTGGCGAGACCTCGCCTTTCGGCGGGTGGCAAAAAATCTCTGTGGTCTCAGCGGTCTCCGCGGTGAAATCCTTTTGTGCCTTTTCGCGGCTAATTAAAAATCAGTGTAAATCTGTGTTACCTGTCCTGAGCAGTTGTCGAAGGAATCAGTGTCTGACCTACTTTTTCATCGGCGTCCATTTCTGTTTGCTCTTTGTGCTCGCCACAACCGTCTCAATAAACAGTATCCCGCGCACGCCTTCGTCAACACCCGGAAAATCAGTCGCTAATTCGCTTGGCTTTTCGCCTGCTATCGCGCACTTGACCGTCTCCGCAAAGTTGCGGTAATTATTTGCAAACGCCTCGATAAACGCCTCCGGATGGCCTGACGGCAAACGTGTATTGCGACCTGCTGCCGGGCTGTATTCGCCGACGTAGCCGTTCCCTCGCTTCCAAACCTGTTCCGGCTCATTGTTCTTTCGCACATATAGGTAATTCGGATGCTCCTGGTGCCATTCCAAACTGCTCTTTTCGCCATGTACCCAGATGGCCAGGTTGTTCTCCTCGCCGAGCGATACCTGGCTCGCGTGGAGGACGCCCTTTGCCCCGCTGTTGAACTTAATCAGGCAGTTCACGTCGTCATCGAGCAGACGTCCCTGTACAAATGCCGTCAGTTCCGCACAGACCTGCGTTATCCTTAGCCCCGTGATATACTCGGCGAGATTTGCTGCGTGCGTCCCAATGTCCCCGACGCATCCCCCGGCGCCGCTCTGCTTCGGGTCCGTTCGCCAGCTTGCCTGCATTTGCCCCGTCCTCTCAATCGCCGTTGCGAGCCAACCCTGCGGGTACTGCACCACCACCTTGCGTATATTGCCCACGTCGCCCTTGCGAACCATACATTTCGCCAACTTCACCATTGGATAACCGACGTAATTGTGCATCAGTCCGAATACCAGCCCCGTCTTTTTCACAAGCCCCTGCAATGCCTTTGCCTCTTTGCTGGTAATCGTCATCGGCTTCTCGCACATCACGTGGAATCCCGCCTTCAGGAAATCGCGGGCAATTGGAAAATGCCAGTTGTTCGGCGTGGTCACCGCCACAAAATCAATCCTCTCGCTCGCCGGCATCCTCAATTCCGCCTTAATCATTTCGCTATAAGTGCCGTAAATCCGCGTGGGGTCGAGCGCAAGCTCCTTACCCATTTGCTTTGATTTCTCGGGATTGATATCGAACGCCCCTGCCGTTAATTCAATCTCACCGTCTAAACGCGATGCCTTGCGATGCACCTCGCCGATAAACGCCCCTGGGCCTCCTCCTATCATTCCCATCCGCAGCTTCCTGTCGAGCAACATATCCGTCCCTTTCAAAAATCGGTATGTGACTAAGCTTCTTCTCTTCAGCCAAGATTGTAATAGTTTAAGGAATTTCCTTGTGGCTGTCAATCCCTTAATCAGGCCAATTTCACCGTCGAAAACGACCAGCGCACGGAAGAATTTATGATTTGCAACTTGCGATTCTCAACTCACTGCGAGTGTTGTTTTTTGCTGTAAAAGCCGAATCGGCGTGCCGGTTTCGGGGCTGGAGGCGACATCAGCTCCCTTATCGCCGCGATAAGGGCGTGGATTTGCTTATCGTGGGTATCAATCCTTCGCTCGAGCTGGTCGAGTTTCCCTGCCAGTTCAGCGTGCGATGCAATCATCCCCCGAATCCTGACAAATGCCCGCACTACATATATGCTCGCACGCACCGCCTGGTTGGAATTCAGAACAGTCGCCGCCATAATCGCCCCATGTTCCGTAAAAGCATAAGGGAGTTTGCGTCTCCCTCCCCAACTACTCCTTGATGTCGCAAATTGCGATATCAAGTTTTCAAACTCCTCCTTGGTCAGCCGAAACATAAAGTCCTGTGGGAACCTCTGCTGATTACGCCTGACTTGTTCGTTCAAACGCGTCGTGGATACGCTATACAGTTTTGCCAGGTCCGAGTCGATAATGACCCTCTGCCCGCGGATTGTCAGTATCCTGCTCTCCACCCGTTCAACGGGCACAATAGAAACAATCTCTCTTGTCATAACGCCGGCATCCGTGACATACTCAGAACAGCATACCCGCCTGCCTGACCCGGTCAAGCTGTTTCTTCAACACGAATATGCCTGCGGGAAATCCTTACCAACTGGACGTTGCGGAAACTGTCTAATAGAACCGCAAAGAATATGATAGCGCCTTCGACAAGGGGCTGGATATAAAGGTCAACCTGCGTAAACACAAGCCCTGCGGAAATCATCTGTATAAGGACCGTTCCCAAGACGGTGCCGGGAAAAACATTGCCGATTCCCCCGAACAAGCTCGTCCCGCCCAGCACCGCGGCGGTAATCGCCTCGAACTCATAACCCTCGCCGAACCCGGCATTGACTATGCCTAACTGCGCCACCGAGACAAACCCTCCTAACGAGGCAAGCAGTCCGCAAACTATATAAGCAGTCGCCCTCACCCGGTCGGTATTGATGCCGGCCTTTTTGGCCGCCTCAATATCGTTGCCGACCGCGTAAATCTGCCGGCCCATCTGCGTCCGCCGCAAAAATACGTGCGCACAAATTACAACGCAGACAAATATCACTATCGGCAACGGAACAACCCCAAACAGTCGCGATGAGCCGATTCTGATGATTGTTTCCGGGAAAGGCACCGGCCTCGACTTCGTAAGCATCAGCCCCAGCCCCCTGCCCGCAAACAGTGTGCTCAATGTTACGACAAACGGAATTATCCTTAACTTTGTTATGGCAAACGCGTTGAACATCCCGAACGCCAGCCCCACCAGCAGGCACACTGCCAGCGCAACCCACACCGGGACATTATAATTCTTTATCAATAGCCCCGCCGCAACCGCCGACAGATACATATTCGACCCGACCGACAAATCGATACCGGCCGTCAGCAGAACAAACGTCATCCCGACCGCGATAATCCCGGCGTAAGACGCCTGCTTTACAATATTCTCGAAATTCTGATACTGGAAAAACCTCGGCGCCAAAATACCGAACACTACGAACACCGCCGCGAACAAAATAACCGGCGTATTCCTCAGACACACTGCCAACAATTTGTTGCCTCTCTTTTTCATAATGTTTTCAGGCGACCCCGTGTTTTTTGTGCCCCTTGAACGCCGCGTGCAGTATCTTTGCCTGGTCGAAATCTCCTTTTTCAAAGCATCCCTGAATTTGGCCGTTGCTCATCACTAAAATCCGGTCGCAGCCCCCCATCAATTCTTCAAGCTCCGATGAGATAAACAGTATCCCCGTCCCCGCAGCCGCCAAATCGTTTATTATGTTATAGATTTCGTATTTCGCCCCGACGTCGATGCCGCGTGTCGGCTCATCCATAATAAAAACCGCCGGCTTCGACAAAAGCCATTTGCCTATGACCGTCTTCTGCTGATTTCCCCCCGAAAGGTTCTTGGCAAGCTGCCTGTCCAATGACGCCGTCTTTATCCTCATACTCTCGGCTACATCGCCGACCGCCCCGAATATCCGCTTCTTCTCTACAAACCTCATCATTAATCCGCGTGTGTAATCTGGCATCGCAACAAGAGCGATATTGTCGAAAATCGGCGCCTCCATCAGCAGACCTTCCTCTCGCCGATTTTCGGTAACGAACGCAATCTTCTTTTCTATGCTCTCCGCAGGTGTATATCTCTTTCGCTCTGCGCCGCCGACCTTGACGCTGCCCCGCTCAAACGGGTCAAGCCCGAAAATAATCCGTGCAAGTTCGCTTCGCCCCGAACCCATCAGCCCGAACAATCCCGCCACCTCGCCCTTGCGTAAAGAAAAACTGATACCCTTTACGATGCCCGACTGCGACAAATCCTTTACCTCGAGCGCAACTGTATCCGATGGCCCCGCCGTCCTGGCCGGGTACATTTGGTCAATGTCCCTGCCTACCATTTGCGACACCATTTTGTCGATGGTATATTCGCTCTTGTCACCCGTCCCCGCCACCGCCCCGTCGCGGACAACGACAATCTCATCGGCAAGGTGCAGAACGTTCCCGAGATTGTGCGAAATGTAGATTATCGACTTGCCGCCTGCACGAAGCTGCTCGATAATTTTGAACAGTTGTTCGGTTTCTCTTGCCGTAAGCGATGTGGTCGGTTCATCAAAAATCATTATTTCGGCGCCGAAGCCAAGCGCCTTGGCTATCTCGACAAGCTGCCTCTCGCCCGGCGATATCCTCTCAACTAATGTATCCGGTGAAACTTCAAGTTCGACGCCCGAAAGCAGCTCTCTCGTCCTGCTTCGCATTGCCTTCTTGTTAATAAGGGGCAGCGCCCCGATACGGGGAAATCTGTCGATGAAAATATTGTCTGCGATACTGAGATTCGTAAAGAGATTTAATTCCTGATGTATGAACGCCACTCCCGCCTTGGCCGCCTCTGCTGGATTCCTCGGCCTGTATTCCACCCCCTTCATCCTCATTGTCCCCTCGTCCGCCTGTATAACGCCGCCTAAGATATTCATCAGCGTCGTCTTGCCTGCGCCATTCTCGCCGATTAATCCCAGCAATTGTCCCCTTTCAAGCGAGAACGTGACGTCACGTAGCGCGTGAATCCCGAAAAAGCTCTTCGATATGTTCTCGAACTGCAAAATTGTATCGCCCATTCGTTGCACCTTTAAGCTGCACCGCCCTTTGCTAACAGCCGCGTCCGCACCACGTCAATCAAAGCCGCAAGCAGTATTATGCTCCCCTTGACTATATCCACCGTATAAAACGACAGGTCCAGCATATTCAGCGAATTGGATAGCAGCGTAAAAAACAGCACCCCAAACACCGCCCACAGGACCTTGCCCTTCCCGCCATACAAACTGATGCCCCCTATGACCACCGCCCCGATGATATCAAGCAACAGGTTTTGCCCCAGCGTCGGCCTTCCCGCTTCTAACCGGGCGGAATACAACACCGACCCAACCGCCGCGCAAAAACCGCTGAAAATGTACGCATATATCGTGACTCTCGCCGCCGGTACCCCCGAAATTACCGACGCCCTTACATTCTGGCCGACCGCATAAAACCATCGTCCCACCAGAGTCCGGCTCAAAACTATATGGGCGGCTGCCGCAAGCGCAACGGCAACAAAAAACGAGTACGGAACACGCCAAAATGCCTCCTGCCCGATTGCCGTGTATATCCTCGGAAGATTGATGATATTCTCCGAGCGAGTCAAATAAATCGCCAAACCCGAAAAGAACATCATCGAAACTAATGTCACCATAAAAGCCGGCATCCTGAGCTTCGCTACTGCTATGCCGTTCAGCATCCCAATCAGCACCCCGACTATCAGCATCGCCGTTATGCCCACCGGCACCGCCGCCGGGCTTCCGCCAAGCATTCCCCCATTTTCGGAGATAATAACACCCCAAAGAATATTCTTGGAAAATAAAGTCGGGTCCAGCCGGCTGGTCATCACCAAACCACCCACCACGCTCGTAATGCCCATAATCGACGCCTGTGAAAGGTCAATACCGCCCACAATCAAAACAAACATCTGACCGATTGCAAGCGTAAGAAGCGGCCACATATTCGAGGATATGTTGCCGAGATTACCCGCCGACGCAATTCGCGGAATGAAAATCCACAACCCCAAAAAATACAAAATGCTTATGTACAGAACAAAATTCTCAGACAGCAGCAACCGTCGCGCAAGCCCCAGCCCCTGCCCTATCCGCGTCCCCACGTCCTTGCCCTCTTTCGACGATGCCAAACTCACAAGTTATTCCTTCTCCATCCTTTGAATCAGCGCGACATCCCGAATACGAACCGCTTCGGATTACTTCTCGCCAAGCAGTTTGCAGCCCCACATGTCCGCCTGGCGCTCGCCTATATTCCCCTGTGTCAAAGCAAAGCCTGGGTCGTCTATCCATTTCTCAGGCGCTTTTTGCCCCGCCCCTACCGCCTCGAGCAGTGCATCCATCAGCACCTTCGCCTCAAAGAAAAGGTCCTGCACCCCCGTCGCATCGACGTACCCTTCTTGCATCAGCCGGCAGGCCTCCGTATCGCCGTCTATTCCGCCTAAAATGACGTGACCATCTTCGCCTCTTTTCGTCCACTTGCCAATCGGCTCGAGGACCGCCCGGACCTGCGGATACAGAAAATCCGATGACGTAAATACTAAATCGACGTTCGGATTGGCCTGCAATCCCGCCTCAAGATTCGCCAGGCACGTGCTCGCGTCCCACTTGCTTGCTACCTCCACAACCGGATTGAAAATATCGTGATTCTTCTCGATAACGTTCATAAAACCCTGCCTCCGCGCAACGGCGTTGCGGTCGCCAAGGTCCCCGCAGACAATCAAAGGCGTTACCTTCTTGCCCGTCTTTTCAAACTTCTTCCTCGCCTCCTCGGCCATATACGCCACCGCCTGTTCCGTAATCTTCTCGTTATCGGCCACCACCGCAAGTGTCGGGTTGCTGCGGTTTGTCGGCGGTCGATTGAATACCCCGATGGGTACGCCTGCCCTGTTGCATACCCCGACAATTGTCACCGCGCTCTCGCCGTCCTGCGGAATAAGAATCACGCCGTCAATACCCTGCGCTATGGCGTCCTTTATCTGCTCTAACTGCCTGTTCGCATCCTCGTTGCCGTTGCGCTCAAGCACCTTTATGCCCCTCTCCTTGAGCGTCTGCGTTATCGCCTTATGTGCCGCTATCCAGAATCCCGTCTCAAGGTCCTGGAACGCAAAGCATATCGTAATCTGCTCTGTGCCCGTCGGCTTCTCGCCCGGACCGCCGCCCTTCTTGCACCCGCCCAGCGCAACCATAACCAAAACAATCATACTCACATATTTAATCACGTCCTTCATATCAATTTTGGCCTCCAGCAATATCCCTTACTTTCCTGCATCCTTCTGCGTCGTAACCACAACTTTAAGGGCACTACCCGCCGCAGCGGCAGCGTATGCCTCATTTATATTTTCTAATGAAAATACATCCGTTATTAGCAAATCTCCGGGTATCACCCCCCGGCTGAGCATCCTCAACGCCAGCTCGTGAACGGTCGGATGATATGAAAACGCCCCGAACACTTCTATCTCGCCGTAATGTATCCGGTTGCTGTCAAGCGTCACCATCGGGTTCGCCTTGGGCAATCCCCCGAACAACGCCACCTTGCCTCTCTTGCGAACGATTTGCACTGCTTCCGCCTGCGTCGCCGCTACTGGATTTGCGCATATCACCGCATCCGCGCCGACTCCCTTCGTCGCCTGCCGGACACACTCGCCCAAATCTTCTTTCGTCGGGTCAACGACCGCATCCGGCCCGAACCGCTTGACCATTTCACGCCGCGTCTGGCTCGGCTCAGAGACAATCACCGAAGCCCCCCTCGCCTTTGCCGCAACCACGTGCAGACAGCCAATCGGCCCTGCACCCATAACTACAATTGTGTCGCCTAAGTTTGTCCCTAATCGCTGATGACACGCCAATACCGAGCAGCACGGTTCTGCCAAAGCCGCATGCAGAAAAGACAACCCCTTCGGCATCGGATGAACAATACCATTCGTCAAAATCTCGCCCGTCAGCGCCATCTTCTCAGCAAATCCGCCCGGATAGCCCGGCGTTATCCCCACAAATCGCAAGTCATCGCACACGTTGTACATCCCGCGCCTGCAATAGTAGCACTTCCCGCAATGAACGTCCGGCGCTATCGCCAACAAGTCGCCCACGCCATACCCTTCGAGGTCTTTCCCGACCTCCACTACAACACCTGATGCCTCATGCCCGGGCACAATCCCCTCTACCCCCTTCGGCGGCCCTTCCTTCCACCGACGCAAATCCGACCCGCATATCCCGCACGCCTTCACCTCAAGCACTATACCGTCGTCAGGACACGCCGGCTCCGGAATTTCCCTAAGTTCAAATGTCTCTGGCCCTGTTAGAAACGCAGCTTTCATTCATTTGCCCTCGTTGGTACTCTGCTCGGCCTTCTTCTCTGCTGCCGCTGTTGATGACGGAATCACAAAATTTAATTCTCGCCGGTATTCTGCTTCAAATCAAGGACAATCTGTTTTTGCCTCGCTTGAGCTCGGTTCGGCCGGCAGGAGCAAAAAACTGTTGACAATGGCCTTCGCTGCGATAGTTTACCACAGAGTTGCTGTGTTTGAAAGGAGAACAGAAGGTGACAAGGTATCTGTTGATTGTGTTGTCTGTTGTGGTTTGTGGCTGCGCCAACGTTTCGCATTGCCGGAATGGGGCGATTGAGAAGGAGGGAACGATTCGGCTGTTCGACGGGGAGAGTTTTTCCGGCTGGGAGGGTAATCTTGAATGGTTCCGCACAGAAGACCGGGCAATTGTGGGTGGGTCACTGCAAAGGCCGATACCGCGCAATGAATTCTTATCCACACGGGACGAGTTCCGTGACTTTGAGCTTCGGCTCAGCGTCCGGCTCATTGGCGAGGGCAACGGCGGAATACAGTTTCGCAGCAGGCGCGTAGCGGGCGGCAATGAGATGGTAGGGTATCAGGCGGACATATCGCGGGACTTCTGGGGGTGCTTGTATGATGAATCAAGGCGTAATAAGGTCCTCGTTCGGCCTGATGCGGCCCAGTTGCAGAAGGTATTACGCGACGGATGGAACGATTATCGGATAAGGTGCAAGGGCAGGAGGATTGAGCTGTGGCTCAACGGCTATAAGACGGTTGATTATGTTGAAGCCGATGAGAATATCGAGCAGACCGGATTGATTGGACTGCAGATACACGGCGGCGCACCAAGCGAGGTGTGGTACAAAAATATACTCTTGAAGCGGTTGTAATCTTGCGGTTTAAGGAGCTGCAGAATGAAAAAAATTTCTGTTGGAAGCTGGGCCTATACCATCGGCCCTTACAAAGATAAGCCCGTTGCATGGGATAAGGTGGTGGAAAAGCTGAAGGACCTGGGTTTTGACGGCGTCGAATTAGGCGGCTTCCCCCCGCATCCCAACCCGGACGACCTCCCCGAAAAAAAACAGCGACAACTCTGCAAAGAACACCTGCGCGGGCTTGGCCTGGAGTTCTCGGGCCTGGCCGCCAATCTCTGGAGCCAGCACTTAATCGATGCCGAAGACAACACCGCTTATCTGGAGGAGTTTCGCAAAAACCTGCGGTTCTGCGTTGACCTTGGTATCCCCGCCATTCGCGTTGATGCCGTCCAGCCGCCGACAATTTTCGAGACCGTTAACCCTGATGTGGCCCGAAAGCGTGTTGTCAAGACGTGGAAGATTTGTGCCTCCGAGGCAGCCGACGCAGGCGTTCGCCTGAGCTGGGAATTCGAGCCGGGCTTTGCTTTTAACAAGCCATCAGAAATACTGCGAATCGTCGATGAAGTGGGCCACGACAACTTCGGCGTTATGTTCGATACCTGTCACGGGTATATGGTCGCGGTCGAGGGCGCACGTCAGGCAGGGAAAAAAGAAACGCTGCCAGGCGGCGTCGTTGAGCTGGCGCGGCGATTACGGGGCAAAATCAACCACATTCATCTCATCGATTCGGACGGCACCCTTCACAACAACGAAACTTCCACCCACGCTCCGTTTGGCCGGGGCAAAATTGACTTCGATGAGCTTATGCCGGAGCTGGCCGCCAACGATATGGGGCACGACTGGTGGACAATCGACCTGTGCTTTTGGCCTGACGCCTGGCCCGTCACCGAGAAATGCAAAAAGGCCGTTGACGAACTGAACAGAAAATACGGGTAAATGTTACCCCTTGAGAAGCCCCTTACAAAGAGATGAAAATATGAAGAAGAAACTCAACATAGGAATCATCGGCTACGGCTTTATGGGCCGGGCACATTCCAATGCATACAACAAGGTCAATCACTTCTTCGATCTGGCCTATGAGCCGGTGCTAAAGGCCGCCTGCGCCCGTAACAAGGAAAAGCTCACTGCCTTTGCCGGAAACTGGGGCTGGCAGACCATTGAGACGGACTGGCGAAAGCTGGTTGAGCGCGATGATATCGACGCCATCGACATCTGCACGCCGAATAACTTTCACCATGACATCGCAATCGCAGCCGCCGAGAACGGCAAAATCGTATTGTGCGAAAAACCCCTGGCGATGAACGCAGGCGAGGGCCGAGCAATGGCTGCCGCCGTTGCAAAAGCCGGCGTTGCCAATATGGTCTGGTTCAACTACCGCCGTGTCCCCGCAATAGCGCTGGCCAAACAAATCGTCAACGAAGGACGCCTCGGCAGGACCTTCCACTATCGGGCAAAATACCTCCAGGACTGGACGATTAGCCCCAATGTCCCTCAGGGCGGCGCAACGTTGTGGCGGCTTGATGCCGACGCCGCCGGAAGCGGCGTCACCGGCGACCTGCTTGCCCATTCCATCGATACGGCAATGTGGCTCATAGGCGATATAGATTCCGTCTGCGCAATGACGGAGACCTTTGTCAAACAGCGTAAGCTCCAGGACCAGCCCGATGTTGTCAAGCCCGTCAGAATCGACGACGCCTGTGCATTCCTCGTTCGTTTCAAAAACGGCGCCATAGGGACTTTCGAGTCCACACGATACGCGCGAGGCCGAAAAAACCAGAACACTTTTGAAGTCAACGGCGAAAAATCCTCCATCTCTTTCGACCTCGAAGACGCCCACCGCCTCCAGTTCTTCGACCACGGCGACGCCTCACATCTGCACGGCTGGCGCTCCATCCACGTTACCGACTTCGAGCATCCCTATATGAATCACTGGTGGGTCCCCGGCTGCGTCATCGGCTACGAGCACACGTTTATCAACGCCCTGGCGGACTTTCTGACGTGCCTTGAAAAGGGCGAAAATATCAGCCCCGACTTCGCTGAGGCGCTGAAAACCCAGTGCGTCTGCGATGCGGTCCTTTCCTCAGCAGCAAAGAAAAAATGGGAAACGGTGCAGTACCAGATAATAAAAACAGCAAGATAAAAGGATAGACGATATGTCAGCATCATCATTAGCATCCAAAGCAATGGAACAGGGCAAAGGCATCGTGCGTCTTGCCCCAAACTGGGTCCCGCGCTATTTTTGCGTCCCCGGTCGGCGAATCAAACTGCACCCGGACGATTATTATGCCCTCGGGGGAAAACGCGGCGGCTTTGATGAACGCTGGTTTGCCTCCACTACCCCGGCGGACAATGGGCCCCTCACGGCTCCCAACGAGGGCCTCAGTTTCATCGTCTTCGAAGACGGCAGCAAGACCGAACGGGTACTGCTCGGCGAAGCCGTTCAGAAACTCAAGGGCCAGCTAATCGGCGACCGCCTCTGGGATAAGTACAAGGGCTGGCCTATGTACTCGAAATTTTTCGACAACAAAGGCGCATTGCCGCATCACATCCATCACACCGACGAATTCGCCCGCCTTACCGGCCAGCTCGGCAAACCCGAGGCATACTATTTTCCTCCCCAGGTCAATAACCACGGCGGCGATTTCCCTTACACCTTCTTCGGCCTGACACAGGGAACGACGCGCGAGCAGGTACGTCAGTGTCTTGTCGATTTTACGAAGGGGGACAACAAAATTACAAATATCTCTCAGGCCTATCGGCTTGAAGTGGGGACGGGCTGGGATGTGCCCCCCGGCGTGCTTCACGCGCCTGGGAGCTTGTGCACCTATGAGCCCCAGAAGGCATCCGACGTCTTTGCAATGTACCAGTCCCTCACCGGCGACAAGGTGTTTCCGGAAGAGCTGCTCTGGAAGGATACGCCCAAAAACAAAGTCGGCGATTTCTCGCATCTGCTCGATATGATTGACTGGGACCTCAACACGGACCCGAACTTCAAGGAAAATCGCTTTATGCGCCCCAGGCCCGTCCGCCCGCTCGAACAGATGAAGCCCGAAGGGTACATCGAGAGCTGGATATGCTACAAATCGAGCGCCTTCAGCGCCAAAGAGCTGACCATCCTTCCCGGGGCGACCGTCACCATCAAAGATGCAGCCGCCTACGGCCTGATTATGCTGCAGGGACACGGCACGATGGGGGTCTGGGACATTGAAACGCCGACCTTGATTCGCTACGGCCAGTTGACCTACGACGAGTTCTTCGTCAGCGAGCAGGCCGCAAAAAAGGGCGTCAAAATCACCAACCCTTCCGGGAGCGACCCGATAGTTATGCTTAAACATTTTGGTCCGGACAATCCCGACTTAAAGGTTGATTATGGACAGAAATAAAATTAACAGGCGCCAGTTTCTCAGCAGGACGACTGGTGCCTTGGCCGGCGCAGTCGGTTTTCCATTTCTGGTGGCCGGCTCTGCGCTGGGCAGGGATGGGGCCGTCGCGGCCGGCAACCGAATCGTAATGGCTGGCATCGGACTGGGCAGCCAGGGTCTGGGTGATATGGTTGGTATGGATTACACCCCGACTTCCTCAGGCGGTTTTCTTGGCCAATCGGATGTTCAGGTGGTCGCCGTCTGTGACGTTGACCGCTCTCATCGAGAAAAAGCCGCCGAGGTGGTCAACACTAAGTACGCCAATACCGACTGCAAAGGATACAATGACTTCCGCGAGCTGCTTGCCAGAGACGACATCGATGCGGTTATGGTCGCCACCCCCGACCACTGGCACGCCCTGATTTCCGTTGCTGCCTTAGAGGCGGGCAAGGACGTCTATTGCGAGAAACCCCTGGCCTACAGCGTGACCGAGGGTCGGGCAGTGGTGGAAGCCGTCAACAGGACCGGGGCGATTTTTCAGGTAGGCAGCCAGCAGCGGTCGTGGGATATATTTCGCTTCGCCTGCGAGCTGGTCCGCAACGGCCGGATTGGCAAAGTCCAGACCGTCAGGGTGGCATTACCCCATGGAGGCGAGTGGTCCGGGCCTCTGGTTCCTGAGCCGGTTCCTGCAGGGCTTGATTATGATATGTGGTTAGGCCCTGCTCCCTGGAGGCCCTACTGCAAATGGACGGTTCACGGCAACTTCCGCTGGAAGAGCGATTACGCCGGCGGTTCGATAACCGATTGGGCCGGCCATCATTGTGATATTGCCCAGTGGGGGATGGGAACGGAAAAGACCGGGCCGGTTGAGGTTAAAGGCGAGGGAAAGTTTGCCAGGGGCGGTTTCTGGGATACGGCCTTTAGTTTCCGATTCGAGTGCCGCTATGCTCAGGGCTTCACGATGATAGTGACTGATTCGCACCAATTCCCCAGCGGACGGGACGGCATCAGGTTTGCAGGCGGCGAGCTGGGGACATTGGGCGTATTGTTCGAGGGAGAGATGGGGTGGGTACATGTAGATAGGTCCGGTTTGACGGTTTACCCAAACCGGCTTCTCAGGCAAAGATTCGGTCCTGATGAGGTTCATCTTTACAGAAGCGACGACCACAAGAGGAACTTTCTCGACTGTGTTCGCACCCGAAAAACGACCATAGCCCCCGCCGAGATTGGCCAGCGCTCGATTTCTATCGGGCATCTCGGGATAATCGCAATGAAGCTCGGACGAAAATTGACGTGGGACCCGCAGCGGGAGATATTCCCGGGAGACGTTGAGGCGAATCGCTTCTTGAGCAGGCCTATGCGAAGCCCCTGGCTTCTTTAACTGTATGCTTACCTCGGGCAACTACTGCACCTCACCGGCATTGACAATAAGTACCATACCCTCATCGGGATGGGCATTTACTTGGTCTTCTTGTTCGTCTGCTCGGCTATCTTTTTGCCCACCGCCCCTTCCGGGTGCGTCACGCCAAACTGCTCTTTTGTATAACCCTTCATTTCCATCAGGAGCACACAAAGCACGTCGCACGCCGCCGCATTTGTCAGCGAGCTTCCCGTCGCAATCATCCCGTATGGGTCAACGCCTTCCTGCGCCTTTATCCTGTAAACAGCGTCGCACATCTCAGCCAATGGCGACTTGTCCGTCTCGCTCAATGCGATAATTTTAGCGCCTTTGCCCTTTGCAATTTCGACAAACTTGTTTATCTCCCTGCTGTGCCCGCCCTTTGATATCACAAACAATATGTCGTTTGCCGTCACCGCACCTGCCCCGCCGTGAAGAGCATCCGCCGCATTAATAAACAGCCCTGGCGAACCGCAGCACGCCAATAAATGCGCAAACCTCAACGCCACCGCCCGCGATGTCCCCGTCCCGCTTACAAGAATATGCCCCCGGCAGTTGAACATCGACTCTACCACTTTGGCGATTGACTCATCTAACTGCTCCTTGATTCCCAGCACCGATGCCGCCTCTCTGCCAATAACCTCGCGCGCCTTTTCAACCATTTCCTTCGCCGTCATTTTCGCCATTTATCTGTCCTCATATCCTTGCTGAGAATGACTCATTATTGCAAGCCGCTATTCTCCCCGACACCCGTCCTGAAATCAAGTCATTACCCGTCGCTTCCCCGCAGAGGAAAAAATCTGCCCTTGCCCTTAATACTGAGTAACCCCATCTAATCACCTATTCGCCAGAAAAACCATTCTTTTCAGAAGATGCAGCTTTTGTTAAAATCCGGTAGCAGCCCCCATCTAAATCCATTGCACGTTACCGGATCTATGTTATAACACGGTCATTAATTCTTGGGCGCATCAGGTGGTGAGATTTCGCACCGACACAAGGAAATTTGAGACAAGAAAGGATCGGTATTTCAGATGAAATCTAAAAGTTATCGGTCGCCCCGATGGAGGAGGAACATAATAGCACTAGTGCGATGTTTTCTGGTGGTGACAGTATTAGTGTCTGGGTGCAAACTCAAACGCGAAAGATCTGCGGCAAAGGTAGGTGAGGATAGAACGATGAAAGATAAAGCAGTTGCTATCGCGAGCGAGAAGGCTAAGGAACTTGGTTATTCATTAGAGAAAATGAAGTTGAAAGTAACACGTGTCGGAACCCTTTTTATGGTTTACTTTGGCCCGAAAGAGATGGTACTTGGTGGTGACCTGACGATAAAGATTGACTCGACTACTTGGCAAATAGTGGAAATACAGAGAGGCCAGTGAGTGAAACCCCCAGGAGTTTCGTCAATTACAATCTTGGAATAATGTGGAATAATGGGGACATCCTCTGGGGATAAGGGCTTAATGGTGAAAATACCTCGGCAAAAAAATGGTTTTCTTTCCGCTTTAGCGATATACTGTTCCTTTAAGGCCGAAAGATGCGGTTATTGGATAATAGAAATGAGCATGGTGTTTTTATAGCATCAGGCCGCGAAAGAAAAGAACACAATGGGAATCTGGAGAATTAAAAACGGTAGCTGTCCCCACAGTTCCCAGTTCACGAAAGGCATGGATGCTACCATGAAGAGGAAAGCACAAAATAACTCACTGTTCGCTCGAATATGGAGAAGTAAATATCAGACATTGTATGGAACCGCGTGGTTCCTTCTAATATATTTATTGCTTCTGTATTTAGGAAGCAAAATTGTTTTCCTTATGCCCCTATGTGAACGTGGGAAAAGGTGGCTATCCTTTTTAGTCGTAGGTCTAATTATATTGGCATCATCACTGCTTACTAAAATGTTTCAGGATTGGTTCCGCGAAAAAGGGAATAATGGCTGAGGGATTAATGGGGGTTAATGGGTTAATGGGGGTATGGGTTAATGGGTTAATGGGGACAGCGGGGGTGTTGAAAAAGTACCTTCTTGGCGATATAGTTTATAGCAAAGTGGAATAGGATTTCGCAGGGACACTCATAACAAGGAGGTCAAGACGTGATAGGCAATCAGCAGCGTTGGCAGGAGGATTTGTTCATCGCAGGGTCGTTAGAAAAATCATCAGCACCTGAACGTTTCGATAGGCCTCTATTTTCCCCATTTCCCCGGTATGGTGTCCCCGGATTATGCCCCTTCCGTTGTCCGCGATAGTTTTACTGTTCATCCTTGACTGTCGGCGGTAAAAATAAGAAAATGTATCTCATACAAGGCAGACGGATAAAGTAATATGATTATTCTGGATAAGGAAAAAACCAAAATGAAAAAGTATATAATGGTTCTGATAATGGCGGCGTCTGTTCTGGCTGTGTTGTTGAATACCGTGCCTCAAGCAGGCGCGCAAGCGCAGCCGGAAACCCAAAAGGAGCCGAATCGCGCCGCTCTGCTCAAGGTGAAGCCGGATATGGGGGGGTCCAGGAACGGAGTTTTCATCGAGCCCGATTCTATCGACTTTGCGGACCACTCCGGCTACACATCACTTTTCGACGGCAAGACCCTGAACAGATGGGACGGCCAACCGGGGGTCTGGCGCGTCGAGGACGGCGTGATTGTGGGCGAAACGGTCCCGGAAAAGTATCCCCGATACGCCTTTCCAAATACCTTTCTGGTTTACCACGGGGTGCAGGCAAAGGACTTCGACCTGAAGCTCGAGATCAAGGTGGAGAATGGTGGAGGCAGCGGCATCCAGTACCGCAGCAGCACCGGCATCCCGCAGGGACGGGTGGCAGGCCATGGCAATCCTCCGCTCGAGCCGCAATGGGTGATGATCGGCCCTCAGGCCGATTTCTGGTACCCGGTTGACGCGAATGCGAAGGAGTACAGCGGACAGCTCTACTCGCAGCGCACCTCGCGGGGGATTATCGCCTGGCGCGGACAGGTGGTGCAGTCGTTCGAGGGAAAGATTCCGCAACTGGTGGGAACAATCGGGGACCGGGACAAGCTGGGCGCCTTGGTAAAGGATGGCGAGTGGAACCAATATATGATCATCGCGCGCGGAGGCGTGATTCTGCACATTCTGAACGGCCAACTGATGGCGGTGCTGGTGGACGACGACCCGGCCTCATCCAACAACGTTTCCGGACTGTTTGGCCTGCAGATTGAGGGCGTGCCTTGCAAAGTGTCGTTCCGGAATCTGTGGTTGAAGAAGATAAATTAGGGAGTTTTGCATTAAGACCAAGCGTGAATAATGGGGACAGCGGGTCTGTTGAAAAAGTCAGGATTTCTTCCACGTCCCGTTTAAACCGGGGCTCCTCGCAATGATAAGAATTTCGTTTTTCTGTCATTGCGAGCGAAGCGAAGCAATCTCAAATCATTAACACCGGATTTTTCAACATCTTCTCAGCCGCCGTTTTTTATTCTCCAGTTTAACGCTGTTTTCCCCTTCGCCGTCTATTCGCCTTTTTGTGCCTGCGCAGCAATCCTCATCAATTTAATCAATGCCGTCTGCGATTCGAAATGCAGTTGTTGTAAGACGGAAAATCAGTATAATAATGCACCTCCGGCACAGGTGTTACTTTTTGGAATACGGATAATGGCTGATTTTCTGCTTGGTATCGACTACGGCACAGGCGGCGCAAAGACGACGATTATCGACGTCGAAGGCAATGTATTAAGCTATGCCTTCGAGGAGTATCCGTTCATCACTGAGCATCCCGGCTGGTCGGAACACAACCCGCACTGCTATTGGCAAATCGCCTGCCGAATTATCCCCAAGGCCGTCAAAGACGCAAAGGTCAATCCAAAGGACATCAAATGCGTCGCTTCTTCCTCCGCCCTGCCTTCATTAGTGATGGTCGATAAAAAGCGTAATCCCATTCACAACGCCTACAACCTTATGGACCGCCGAGCCACCGCAGAAGTCGAGTGGATAAAACAAAATATCGGCGAAGACCGCATATTCGAGGTCACCAAAAATCGCCTTGAAGACCACCCCACGTTGGTCAACCTGATGTGGGAGAAAAGCAATCGGCCAGCAACATTTAAGAAGATATGGAAAGCGCTGACTATTGACGGCTTCATCACACTGAAACTAACAGGCAAGGCAACGCTTCACTACTCCGGCGCCGGCTTTTACGGCGTCGCTTACAACCTCTTAAAACACACATTCGACAGCGAAATCTTAGATAAAATCGGCATTAGCGTTGACCTGCTCCCCGAGCTATACTCCTGCGAAGACATTGTCGGCGAGCTGACAACGGCTGCCGCAAAAGAAACCGGCCTGGCCGCGGGTACTCCCGTTGCCGCTGGTCAGGTCGATTGCAACGCCGGCTGGGTCGGCGGCGGCGCCATTAGCGAAGGCGACATACAGAGCAACCTCGGCACCTGCGGAAATTTCGGCATCATTCACAAAGGCGACGTCTTCCTCGATACGATGATTAACTTTTCCTACACCACCGACTCACGAAACGTCTATATCACCGTCCCCACCACAACAACCGGCGGACAACTCATTCGCTACCTCCGCGATAACTTCTACAAGACAGAATTGGCGACCGAGAAAAAAACCGGCATTGATACCTACGACCTGATAAACATGGAAGCCCAAATCGTCCCGCCCGGCAGCGATGGCGTCGTCGTCCTGCCCTTCCTTATGGGCGAACGAACCCCAATCTGGGATGTCTTCGCCCGTGCAGTCATCTTCGGCCTGTCACTCAACCACACTCGCGGTCACGTCGCAAGGGCGATGATGGAATCAGTCGCTTACGCAATGTACGACTCGTTCCGCCTGGTTAAGAACGCCGGATTGAAAATCAGCTTCCCTATGGTCCTCAACGAAGGCGGCGCAAAAAGCATCCTCTGGCGGCGTATCATCACCGACACCTTTGATGTCCCCACAGTCCTTGTCAAACGCAGAACCGGTGCGCCCTTCGGCGACGCAATCCTCGCCGGCATCGCCTCAGGCATATTCAAGAGCTGGTCCGTCGCAAAAGAGTTCGCCGAATACATCGACCCAATGGAGCCGAACGCGAAGAACCATCGGCTTTATATGGAGTATTTCCAACTGTACAAGAACATATATAATCACGTCAAACAGGATTTTAGAGACCTCGCGGACCTGCGAACGCGAACAAGAAAGCTGACAAAGGAATTATCCTATGGAGCTTGTAGCCAAACTAAAAAGAAGATTCGAAGAAGGTAATCCGATTAGCGTCGGCATAATCGGCTGCGGCCAGATGGGCTCAGGCCTTGCACACGCCGTCAGCCACGTAGTCGGTATGGCCTCGAAAGCAATAGCCGACATCGAGCCGCAACGCGCAATCGACACCTACAGGGAGATGGGCTGGAAAAAAACCGACATCGTCGTCACCGCCAAAAAAGGTGACGCCGAGGATGCGCTCCGCAAAGGAAAAGTGGTTGTCACAACCGACGCATTACTGATGCCGCAGTTGGACGGCCTGGAGGTCAATGTCGAAGTAACCGGCTGCACCGACATCGGCGCTCAGGTCGCCTGGGCCTCCATTACGAGCAAAAAGCCCATCGTGATGCTCAACGTCGAAACCGATGTCACCATCGGGTATCTGCTTAACCACACCGCCAGAAAATCCGGCGCTCGATACACGGTCGCATCCGGCGATGAGCCGGGCGTCTGCAAAATGCTCTACGAGCAGGCCGTCCTTCAGGGCTTTGAGGTCATCTGTTTGGGTAAGGGCAAAAATAACCCCATCCGACACAACGCCACACCTGATGATTGTGCCGCCGAGGCCAAACAGAAGGATATGAATCCCAAAATGCTCTGCTCATTTGTCGATGGCACAAAAACAATGGTCGAAATGGCCGCCGTGTCAAATGCCACCGGTCTGCTGCCAGATGTCCCCGGTATGCACGGTCCCCAGGTCGAAATCCCAGACCTCCACAAGGTCTTCATACCAAAAGAAGATGGCGGCATATTTAATCGCAGGGGCGTGGTGGATTACTCAACCGGAAAGGTCGCTCCAGGCGTCTTCGCCATTGTCTATGCCGCCGACCCGCACACTCGCAAGGATATGAAGTTCCTCACAAAAGCCGACGGCCCATACTATTTGCAGTACCGGCCTTATCACAACTGCAATCTCGAAACCCCTCAGTCCATTGCCGAGCTGGTCCTGCTCGGCGAAGTTACCGTCACCGCCAATCAGATGAACTCCGAAGTGGTTTGCGTCTCAAAAAGAAAAATCAAAAAAGGCGAAAAGGTGGGCGGCATCGGCGGCCCGGACATCCGTGGCGTAATTTACACCTATAAGGATGCCGAAGCAAAAAAGGCGATTCCGCTCGGCATCGCCCAGGCAGGCGTCGCCAAAAAGAATATCGAGCCGGGTGAAATAATGACCGAAGATAACTTCGCTCCTGATACAACCACCTTCATATATAAACTGCGAAAAAAACAGGACGCCCTCCTGGATAAATAAAAATGAACCACCCTGCCACAATGAAATATGACTATGGACGGCGATGGCCATTACGCCTGTCTCGACACAGAAAATAAAATCGCCGCAACCATCGGTCTTATCGAAAGACCGGCTAAACGAAAACCCCCGGAAAAAACCTGTCCACCGACCAAAAAATAAATTACAATTACTCCACGTTGATTACCGGAACTTTTATAAAGGAGGACCCGATATGAACATGAAAGTAACTTTTGGAGTTATAGTATCAACAAGGGGCTTTTTCCCCGCCTCTCTGGCGATTGACGGAAGAAAGGCAATCGTTGACAAGCTCAGAAAAATGGGGTTCGGCTGCGTCATCGTCCCGCAAAACGCTACAAAAGGCGGCGCCGTCGAAACATATCAGGATGCAAAAATCTGCGCCAAACTCTTCAGTGAATCCAGAAACAAAATCGACGGCGTCATTGTCATACTGCCCAACTTCGGCGACGAGCAGGCCGTCGTGCAGTCCATTGCCCTGGCCGACCTCAATGTCCCCATCCTCGTCCAGGCCTGCGACGATGTAATGAAAAAAATGGACCTCGACCATCGCCGCGACTCCTTCTGCGGAAAACTCTCCGTCTGCAACAACCTCTGTCAGTACGGCATACCCTTCACAAATACAAAACTGCACACCTGCCCCGTCGAAAGCAACGAATTCACCGCCGACGTCCAGCGATTCGCCGCAATCTGCCGCGTCGTCAGGGGCCTTCGCAACGCACGAATCGGCGCAATCGGCGCACGCCCCGAAGCGTTCCATACCGTCCGTTTCAGCGAAAAACTCCTCCAGGCATCCGGCATTAAAATTGTCACCGTTGACCTCTCGGAAATCTTCGCTGCCGCAAACGCTCTTTCCGATAAATCGGCACAGGTGAAAAAGAAAATCGCCGCGATAAAGGCGTACGGCACAATCCCCAAACTCATCGGCGATGATAAAATTCTGCACCACGCAAAACTCTCCGTCGCAATCGACAACTGGATGACGGCAGCCGAGTGCGTCGCTAGCGCCGTCCAGTGCTGGTCGAGCGTCCAGCTCAACTACGGCTGCGGCGCCTGCCTCTCGATGAGTATGATGGGCGAATCCGGCAAACCAAGCGCCTGCGAAATGGATATCGCCGGCGCCGTCTCTATGCTCGCCCTGCAATTGGCCTCCGGCGAACCTTCCGGCTTTGTCGATTGGAACAACAACTACGACACCGACCGCGATAAGTGCGTTATCACTCATTGCAGCAACTACCCTAAGAGCTTTATGGGCCGCGATGTCGAAATATCAAATCTCGATATCCTCGGCGCAACGCTCGGCGAGGATAAATCCTTCGGCGCTGTAAAAGGCAAAGTCGCCCCCGGTCCGATGACCTTCGCCCGAATCTCCACCGATGACGTCGCCGGCTGCATCAGGGCCTACGTCGGCGAAGGTACTTTCATTGAGCACAATGTCCCCACCCCGGGCGGCATCGGCGTCTGCCAAATCCCGCGACTCCAGCAACTTCTTGATTTCCTTTGCCAAAACGGCTTTGAACATCACGTTGCTATGAACCGCTCTCTTGTCGCAGATGCGCTCGAAGAAGCACTTGGCAAATATCTCGGCTGGGACATCTATCGTCATAACGCCTGAACCAGGGAGCTTTTTTCGCTAACCGACGCTTGAATAAAAAAATCGCTACAATTCAGTGGCTCCAGGTCGCCGCCCTTATGACGGGGAAGCTCTTCACCGACTCTTTCCTCCCAATGATCCCCGCCATTTTGCCCGAGCTGCGCCGTCAATTCGCCCTGTCGCTTACCAAAGGCGTCGCCGTCATCTTTGCCCTTCAACTGGCTGCTAACCTCATCCAGCTTCTCACGGGCCATCTCAGAAGCACCGAAAAACGCCCGCTTATATCGCTTATCGGCCTCGCCCTCGTCGGTTCTCTGTCTCTTGTCGGCCTCGTGCCTGGCCCCCCAATCGCCCTGCCCATAATAATCATTCTGGCTGTCCTCACCGGCTGCGGCGACGGTATGTATAATCCCGAAGGTCTCCGCGCAATCCACCGCCTGCACAGAATTCCACCCGCTTTGGGTTCGTCCTTGTTCTTGTCGAGCGGCTTCGCCGGCTTCGCCTTCGGTGCCTGGGCCTCAGCCTTCCTTCTCACCCGCTTCGGACTAAAAGGTCTTCTCATCCTGCCTTTATTTCCTCTCGCCTCACTCGCCATAATCGTTCTTCTGCGCGTCCGGCTCTTCGTCGAGCAAATCCCCGCCAATGAGAACGCTCCTCTATCGGTACAAAAGCCCCTGCCTCTCTGGCCCGTCGTCGTTATGGCGACCATAGCCGCCATATCCTCAAATATCATTTCCTGGCTGACGCCTACCCGCCTCAACGAGCTTGGCTTCGAACTCACCTTCGGCGGCTTTGCCGTAACAATGTTCTGCCTCGGCGCAATGTTCGGCTCTTTCTTCTGGGCTGCTGCCGCTCACAAATTCGGCGACATCCCTTGCTCAATTATCGCCGTGCTCCTCGGTACGCCCCTCACAATTCTCTATCTGCTCAACATCGAAGCCAGGGCCGCCGTCTGGCTCCTGTTTGCTCTCGGCTTCTGCTCACTTGCCGGTTACTCGCTTATGGTCACTATGGCACGACGCGCAGGAGCCGCCAACCTCGGTCGCCGAATCAGCATTATTATTGGCGGCGTCTGGGGCATCGCCTGCCTGGCTATGATGGCGCTCGGCCCGGTCGCCGACCGCTTCGGCGTCAAATTCGTCTTGAATTTCGCCCCACTCGGCTACCTCCTCGCCGCCCTTGTCGGCCTGGCAATTCTGCTTCACACTCGAAGCCGACGCCCTGCGACTATATCCTCACCTTCACAATCGGCTTGAAAATAAACGCGAACACCATTGAGGCGACAAAGAAATACCCCACCCACCAGTCCGTCCCGCTCGTCCACGACCTTCTCGCAGGATAATCCACGCTGATACCCTCCACCGCCGAACCGTTACCAAATGGTTTCTCCGCAGGATTCATCAGCATTTCCGCCCAATCCCATCCCGGACGCCGGGCGCTTACACGCCTGACTCCTTCGCCGACCACAATCTCCTTGTCATACTGCTGCCCGTCCACCTGAAAACTCATCCGACTTATGCCCGGCTTAATCGCCTTTATCTGCCAGACAATCTCCCTTTCGCTCAAAATACTGACAGGCCCCGATACCACCTCAATCGCACCCGTTTGCTCAATGTTCACCGCAGGCCGCATCTCGCCGCTCCTCGCCGACAGCGTAACTGTCACCATTGTCTCTTCCTCCGGCAAAAGCGCACGTTTCTGATACCACAATCCAAGCTGACTCAGCAATAAACACACCGGCACTATCATAACCAGCATAGGCCGTATCGAATGAACCAGCAGCAGAAACGCCCCTCTGAATATTCGTACCTCTGCCGCAAGCGTGACCGATATACTGTCCTTAAACAGCTTCAACGCAAGCATATTCGCCTTGATTTCGTCCCTCGCCCTGCCGATAGCCCGCTGGTTCGATGTGTATTTGAAAATAACAAGTAGAACCACACCCGTAACAGCCGAAATAATCGTGTTCGACAGCCACCCCGGCATCACGGCTATGAACGATAAAATGCCTTCCCCCGCCCAGTTCATCGGGATATTTACCCACGCGACTACTTGTGCCAGAAAATCTCTCACTCGATGTACCCCAGTCCCCGAAGCTGGTCCGCTACCTTCTTGTCCGCGTCGGGCGATTCCTGTTTCGCCAATTCTTTTTCAATAAGGTGCTCAACAAATTCATCGACGCTGCTGTACCCGGCCTTCTCCGCCGCCGCCTTCGTCCTGTCATATAAGCCCGAATCAATTTTTATCTTCGCCATACCTTTGTGTCCCTCAAAATAACTTATAACTTGAAGATGTCCGTCCCTTCCATCTCCCGCGAAACGGGTAATCCGAACTCGCTGAGGATTGTCGGCGCCAAATCAATAAGCGATGGCTCCTTCTTCTTAATGGCCCTGTTGCAAAATAAAACTCCAGGCACCTCCGATTCATCCGCACAGTGGTCCGCGCTCCACGCCGAATCATTGTCGCAAAGCACCGCCGTCTGCATGTCCCCTAAACACGTGTCCCACGAAGCCCGATAGTCCCGTGCATATCCTATAATCAAATCCGGCGCAAAAAACGTCGCCCCGCCGCTATAAACCTTGTCCGCACGGTGCACTTTATGTATAACGCTCCTGCCGTCCACGTCCCGCACCGCTTCTAACTTCGCCGCCAGTTCCCCGATAAGCCCCTCGTATTCCGCACCGCGCTCTACAATTCCGTCCCGTTCCCTGCCCTTTAAATTCACGTACAGACCGTTTATCCCCAGGCCGTATGCCCTTGTCCTTGACCAATCTACATCGCTCAATACGCCTGTCGCATCAGGCGGATAAATGTAACCGTTCTCCTTCAGCCACCTGTTCAGGCCGAATTGCCTCCTGAAATTCGCAAATCCATGGTCGCTCATCACGATAATCGTCGCCTTGTCGCCGTACCTGCCCAATATGTCGCCCACAACAGAATCCATCTTCTGATAAAGCTCGCCGATACAGCCGAAATACTTTTTTGCGTCTCCCCCCGACCGCGTCGGGTGCTTCGCCTGCGAATCCCACCAGAACATATGTGACTGCAAATCCGTGCTCGAAAAATAAAAAAACAGCATCCCGTCATCGTAATTCTCCAGCGCATATTCCAGTAGCCGCATCCGCTCCCCAAGCACCATATCTGCCTGAATCCGAAACTCCTCGTCGCTGAACACCCTGTTCGATAACGCCTTATGGTCCTCCTGAAAACCGGTTGTATAAAATAAACCCAGCCGCTCCGATATGTCCTTAATAAATCCTGCCGGCTCGGTTACCTTCAACGCCGATTCCGTCGGGTCGCTGTTTATAGGGCTTACGTACAACCGAAAATTCGGGCCAACCTCCTGCAGATAAAACCGCACTATCCCCCTTACGTGTTTGTCCGGCAGCAACGCCGGCGTTGACAGCTCAAAATCCACCTTTAACCATCGGCTCCATTGCCCCTCTTTCAGCAGAGTCCTCTGCCTCTGTATTTCTATCACCGCCGCCTTTGCCTGCTTGTCGCGGTAAACGACAAACTCAATTGTGCTGTCCTCGCTCTTTTTCGAAAAACTGTTGATAGGCCCGATTAACCTCGCGCGTGCCCTCTCATTTTCAAAGACCAGCATCGACCTCTTCCCCCCGCCCTCGTCCTTTGTCGCAAGCGGGCCGTCCTCCGCAAAATGCTGATACGTCCCGTATGTCCCTAACATATCCGGCGTCCCCATACCCGCCAAACACCTGTGATGACCGTACTTCGACTCGCTCGGCGGATAATTCGACGGCAAATCGTAAAACGTCGAGCTGACCTTCGCCCGGTCAAGATAATCCCAGAAAGGCGTTCCCTGTCGACGCAATATCGTCGCCGCCGGCTTATGATTGAAAGGCCAAAAATCCAACTGCACCCGGTACTCCCCTACATCCCAGTAGCCCTCGCCCGGCACCGTCTCCGCCATTGCAAAAAACGGAACGCACTGCCTTTCAGGATGCCGATGTATGAAATCGAATATCCCGTGTGAGCCAGGCCCGGCCCCGTTTATAAAATTCGACCACGCAACCGGGCTTTGAGGCGGTATGCTCGTCCCCAATACTCTGTACCCCCCTCTCTTGCGAAGCCCGTCTAAATTCGGCATCGTACCCGCATCCATCAGCTGCTGCGATAATCGCGGGTCCATACCATCTATGCCTATTACGATTACCCTCTTTCCGCCCCCTTGCCCCTTCCTTCGCCCCCCGTATGCCGGATTCAAGTATAAACCGCTCGCCAATACACCGCATACGCCTGCCGATGTCCTCAGAAACTCCCTGCGATTTACCGGTTTGTCTCCTGCCGGCGTCATTTCACACCTTTCCCTGTATCAGCATCCGCTACTCTTAACGCCCTGCCGTCCATATATTTCGGCGTCTCAATCCCGAACATATCCAGGACCGTCGCACCTATATCCATCAATCTCGGGTTCTCATCGGCAATCTCCCGGTTGCAAAACAGTACCCCCGGCACAAACGATGGGTCTATACAGTGGTCCCCGCTCCACGCCTTTGTATTATCGTGAATGACCTGCCTCGTCACCTGCCCAATCGCGGTTTGCCACCACGCTCGATACCCCCTGTTATACCCCACAATCAAATCAGGCGCGTTTTCCTTATATGGGCCGTGAAATACCCTCATAGAATTATATACTTCTTTAATTGCATTTTGTTTCCTCTCGGCATCAACCAGCCCCTTGAGTTTTTCAGCAATCTCTTCCCGCAGCTTCTCGGCTTCAGTCCCCGGCTCGACAATCCCCCTCGATTCTCTCCCCTTTAGATTAAGATAAATCCCCGACAATCCAATCGCATAGCCCCTCGTCCCCGACCAGTCGATTCCCCCAAGGTTCTTCTCGCCCCGCTTTTCCTCTATCACCTTCAGATACCCGTTCTCCTCAAGCCAGCGGTTCAAATCCACCCCGTAGCGAAACGCACCAAAACCATGGTCGGATATAATCATAAATACCGTATTTTTCTTATCGCATTTATCCAGCACCCTTCCGACAAGCCCGTCCATCCGCTCATAAAGCTCTTCTATCGCGTTCCGGCTCCCGGCCTTCCGCCCCCGGTTGGCTGGATGTTCAGGGTCAATCTGCCGCCAGAATGTATGCTGAATCCGGTCCGTCCCGTCAAACACACAAACGCAAAGCCCCTCCTTCACCTTATCCAGCGAATCGAAAAACATCTTTTCTCTCTCCTCATCTGCCTGCACACACTGCCGGATAAAATGCTCATCATCAATCACCTTCTCATTCAGCGCCCAACTGTCCTCCGCCAGCCCTAACGTTGCAAAAGCCCCCTGCCGCTTCGCAAGATACGTCGAATAGATAGCAGGATACGAAATCGGCATCGCCGGCCTTTCGGGGTCTATGTTTATCGGCGTTACATACATCTCAAACTCCGGCGCCGCACTCAACAGCAAAAATTGGCATATCCCCCTGACCTTCACCCCCGGTGCCGCCTTAAAACCGACCTTCACCCACTCGCTGTACCTGCCCTTCCTCAATAAGTGTCTCTCCCCGTTGACCTTCAGCTCCGCACTCTCGGCATCCCGGACCCTTACCGCAAAGGGACACTTCAGCACCGCTCCGTCTTTACGAAACGGATTAGCCGACCCGACAAGCTCGCCTTTCACTGTGCCGTTCCTCTTTTCTACGCGAAACCTCTGCCCCCCTGTATGCTCATCGTCGCCGCCTTTGCCGGTTGTGTAAAACGAAAACATCCCCTGAGTCCCTCGCAAATCCGGAACGCACATCCCCGAAAGCTGCACCCCGTAAAACTTCTCAGGCGGAAACGTAATGGGGACGCGAATCACGCTGCTGAATATCCCATGCTCGCCTAAGGTCTTCCAGAACGCCTTGCCTTTCCTCATCAGCCGAACGTCCGCAGAACCCAATGGAATCCGGTATCTCCCCAAGCTGATTTTTCGCCTGCACTCGCGTATATCAACCGAGCTTAATTTCGGCAGATACGTCCTCGTGTCCCGCGTCAGAAAATCAAATATATTATGCTTACCAGGATTGCACCCCGTCTGAAACGACGACCACGCCACCGGTGACATCGAAGGCAGCGTCGTCGTAAGTCGCTTGAAGCACCCCTTGTCTCGCATCCGCGCAAAATTCGCCAGCTTGCCCTCCGCAAGAAACCTCTCAGTCAGTACCGGGTCCATTCCGTCCAGGCCCAGTATCACAAATCGCCTCACCCTGCTGCGGGCAAACGCCTTGCGGCGCCTTATTGCTCGAATGACGTACCGCACAGGCCAGGTAAATAATGCTAATAATCCAGACAATATGGCGACAAACATCGCCAGAAATGAGCCCACCACCGCAAATCCCGCACCAGGCCCGATGTACGCCTCAGCTCGACAGGGAAAAACCAGTATGGCGGCGACCGCAGCCAAAACTAAAATCGTCGTTCTTCGGCTTTTGCGTTTTCCCGGCATTTTCACGTCGGACTCGTAAAGCATTTTAGCCCAGTCACTTACGTTCGTCAAACAAACACTTATTATGCCGCTGATTTTACCGCCAATAAACGCCTATTCTGACTGGTCCGTGTCCAGAATGCTCATAAACGCCTCCTGCGGTATCTGCACCGAGCCGATGCTCTTCATTCGTTTCTTGCCCTCCTTCTGCTTTTTCAGCACCTTCATTTTCCGAGTGACGTCTCCCCCGTAAAGTTTCGCCGTCACGTCCTTGCGATACGACTTAATCGTCTCCCTCGCAATGACCTTGCCCCCGATGGCCGCCTGTAGCGGTATCTCAAACTGATGTCGCGGAATTGACTTGCGAAGCCGCATTATCAGCCGTCGCCCCCGCGCCTCCGCCGTGCTTCGATGCACTATCAGTGAAAGTGCATCCACAGCTACCTTATTGACCAGGATATCCATCTTCACAAGGTCGCTCTCTTCGAAACTCATAAACTCATAGTCCATCGTCGCGTACCCGTGACTTATTCCCTTCAAAACGCTGTAAAAATCATACACTATGTCCGCTAATGGCGCCTTGTATTCAAGCATAACGCGGACTCCGCTTATGTAATCGGTCTTCAGCAGTTTGCATCTTCGACTCTCCGCCAGTTTCATAATATCGCCTATCGAATCCGTTGTCGTGATTATCTCCAACTTGACAAACGGCTCCCGCAGCTCAGCCACCTTCGTAATATCCGGCAGTTCGCTCGGCGAATCTATCCTCATTACCTTGCCCCCCCTTGTCAAAACCTCGTAGCTCACCGTCGGCGCCGTCTGCACCACGTCTATATTGTGCTCCCGCTCTAACCGCTCCTGCACTATCTCCATATGCAGTAGCCCTAAAAATCCGCACCTAAACCCGAATCCCAGCGCCGGTGAATTGTGTGCACTGTATGAAAAACTCGCGTCGTTAAGTGACAGTTTTTCAAACGCCGTCCGCAGTTTATCATAATCGGTATTATTGCCCGGATAAAAATCCGAAAACACCATTTGCATCGGCGCCTTATAGCCCGTCAGCGCCTTTTCCGCCGGCTGGCCGTCATCCGTTATCGTGTCCCCTATAGTAACGTCCGCCAGCTCTCGAATGTTTGCAATCACGTAACCGACCTCGCCCGCCCCAAGTTCATTTACGGCCGTCATTCCAGGCGTGAACTTGCCTAATTCGGTTATCGTATGCGCCCTGCCTGCCCCCATAAACCGAATCTTCTGCCTGACCTTTAACAACCCTGCGAATACCCGCACGTAGCATATCACACCTCGATAATCGTCACAGTGACTGTCGAAAACGAGCGCCGCAGTCGGCTCATTCGCCCGGTCCGGCGGCGCAGGCAGCAACGTCACGATTGCCTCCAAAAGTTGCGCTACCCCTTTGCCCGTCTTGGCGCTGATATAAAAGCAATCGCTTTTCCTGATGCCTATTACGTGCTCAATTTCCTCCGTTGTCGCTTCCGGCTGCGCCGCTGGCAGGTCTATCTTGTTCACCACCCCGATTAGCTCCACCCCGTTCTCGATTGCCAAATGCGCATTCGCTACCGTCTGTGCCTCCACTCCCTGCGTCGCATCGACCACCAAAAGCGCCCCTTCGCACGCCGCCAGCGCACGCGATACCTCGTAATGAAAATCCACGTGCCCAGGCGTATCAATAAGGTTCAGCATATACTTCTTGCCGTCATGCTCGTAGTTGAGCGTTACCGCCGAGGCCTTTATCGTAATCCCGCGCTCCCGTTCCAAATCCATAGTGTCAAGGATTTGGTCCTTCCCCTTCCTTTCGCGTTCGCTCACCGCCCCGGTCAATTCCAGTATCCGGTCAGCTAACGTGCTCTTCCCGTGGTCTATATGTGCTATTATCGAAAAATTTCGTATCTGCTCGGTACTCATCAATACTCCGCCCTGTCCTCGGACACTGCCACTTTGGCTATTCTGCCGGGGACCCAGAATTCCTTTACAAATCGTCAAACGCTGTATTATATCATTTCCCCCTGCAGATGAACACCTTCTCCTGTTCGTTTATCCCCTCACCGCTGTGTGGGACGAAGTCGGAAGCCCCTTAGGGCGAAGCAGGGAACGCAGAAGGGCTATACGCTATTTTTTTGAACCTTGACACATCTCCTCCTTTGTCGCATAATGCTTGGTAATCTTATCAGGAGATACCAACTAATCGCAGGTCAGTTATGGCAAAAGAGGCGAGAGCCAGAATTAAAATCAATAAACTCCTCGAAGAGGCCGGCTGGCGATTCTTCGATACCCAGGACGGCCCTGCTAACATAACCCTTGAAAACACCGTAAAAATAACAAAAACCCACCTCGACGAATTCGGAGAAGACTTCGAAAAAACAACCAATGGCTATGTCGATTTTCTGCTCCTTGATGAAGGCAAGTTCCCCATTATCGTTCTCGAAGCCAAGAGAGAGGAAAAAGACCCCCTCGATGGCAAAGAGCAGGCCAGAAAATATGCTAACGGCCTGAAAGTCCGCTTTGTTATCCTCTCAAACGGAAATCTTCATTATTTCTGGGACATCGAAACTGGAAACCCGGAAGTAATAACATCGTTTCCCACCCTCGAATCAATTACTCATAAAAAGCGGTTCAAACCAAACCCCAACACCCTCACAAACGAACTCATCGAGCGGGATTATATTCTCCTTACCCAAAGACCTGATTATAAATCCGATCCCCGCTGGCTCGATGAAACTCAAAGAGAAACTTTCCTGAAAGATAACGGCCTGAAACTTCTTCGCCCTTATCAGGTCAATGCCGTTCATTCCATCCAGAAGGCGGTCGGCAAAGGCAAATCTCGTTTCCTTTTTGAAATGGCAACCGGCACAGGCAAAACCCTTATCGCCGCCGCCGTTATGAAACTTTTTCTGCGAACCTCAAACGCCAAACGTGTCCTGTTTCTCGTTGACAGGTTGGAGCTTGAAGATCAGGCACATCGAAATCTTATAAAATACCTGAAAAATGATTTTACTACCGTAATCTATAAGCAAACCCGCGATGATTGGAACAAAGCCGAAATCGTTGTTACCACCATTCAATCGCTTCTTTCGGACAACAAATACAAACGACTTTTCAGTCCCACTGACTTTGACCTCGTTATCTCCGATGAAGCCCATCGCAGTATCGGCGGAAACAGCCGGGCAGTTTTCGAGTACTTCATCGGCTATAAACTTGGCCTGACCGCAACACCAAAGGACTATCTTAAAAATATCAAAAACATCAACGAACGCGACCCCCGCGAAATCGAACGCCGAATTCTTCTCGATACCTACACAACCTTCGGCTGTGAATCTGGCGACCCGACCTTCCGATACTCTCTTGTCGATGGTGTTCGTGAAAAATACCTGATTAACCCCATTGTTGTTGACGCCAGAACCGAAATAACAACTCAACTTTTATCTGATGAAGGTTATTCGGTGATTGTTACCGATGAGGATGGCGAAGAAAAAGAGAAAATCTTCGTCCATAAGGACTTTGAAAGAAGGTTCTTCTCCGAGAAAACAAACAAAATCTTTTGCGAGACGTTTTTGAAAAACGCTCTCAAAGACCCCTTAACCGGCGAAATCGGCAAAACTATTATCTTCTGCGTCAGTCAGGACCACGCTGCTAAAATAACTAAAACCTTGAATGATATGGCCCTCAAACTCTGGCCCGGAAAATACAATTCCGACCTTGCTCTACAGGTTACAAGCAGAATTCCCGATTCCCAGCAATTTGCCGTCAACTTCGCCAACAACAACCTCAACGGCCACACAAAATGGCTCGACTCTTATCCATCCAGTAAAACCCGCGTCTGCGTCACCGTTGGTATGATGACCACCGGCTACGATTGCGAAGATATACTCAACCTCTGCCTTATGCGCCCGATTTTTTCTCCGCAGGATTTCGTCCAGATTAAAGGCCGCGGCACGAGAAAATTCTCCTTCGAATATAAACAAAGGACCCCATCCGGCGATATCGAACTAATTGCCAAACCAAAAGAACGTTTCAAGCTCTTTGACTTCTTCGCCAACTGCGAATACTTCCAACATAAATTCAAATATGATGAGGAAATAACGCTTCCACCTATTGGCACAAGCGAAAGTCAAGGCGGAGATGGCATTCCTCCCGTCCGTTTGCCTGATTATCAAAGTGTTCGCCCCGACCCCTTGAAAACGCTTGTCGAAACACCCATTGGCCTCGATGGTATGCGCGTTGACAGGGAATTTTTCGGCAAATTCGAACAAACCGTCAAACGCGATACTTTTGTCACTCAAAAAGTTAATGAAGGTGATTTTGACGCTGCTGAAACCTATATACTCGAAAATATCTTTGAAAGACCCGAGGACTTCTTCAACCTCGAAAAACTCCGTAAGGCCGTCCAGCTCGATAGACGACTCACGCTCCGCGAAATCCTCGAAAAAATCTTCGGCCTTATCCCCGTCTTTAAGACCAAAGAGGAACTTCTCGAAGAAGAGTGCCAGAAATTTATCTCTATCTATAAACCTCCCTCAGATTACGTCCTGCCGGTGAAAAACTTCCTCAAGGCCTATGTCACCGACTCCAAAGTTCGTGATATTGTCGAATCCAAACGCTATGCTGATTTCGCTACAAGTCCAACCTACGATGATTTCAACGCTTTGACTATGGACTTGCGCAAACTGATACCCGAATACGTGAAGGATTACATACCCTTAAATAAATTCGTTGCCTGATTGAAACTATGCTTGACGCCGAAACCAAAAGAAAAATCGACAATTGCCGGGATGTCCTTGTCGGCAAAATCCCCGACCCTAAATCTCAGGTCGAACAGATAACCATCGCCCTCATTTATAAGTTTATGGACGATATGGACCAATTGTCTGTTGACCAGGGTGGCAAACCCAGCTTCTTCAGAGGCGAATTTGAAAAATATTCCTGGTCCAGTATCTTCGACCCCCACATAAGCGGCTTTGAGCTTTTCAACCTCTATGGCGAAGCCATTAACAAAATGGAGCATAATCCCAATATCCCGCAACTTTTCAGAGATATTTTCAAAAACGCCTATCTGCCATACCGCGACCCGGAAACCCTCCGATTGTTCTTGAAGGAAATTCGCGGCTTTACTTATGACCACAGCGAAAAGTTGGGAGATGCCTTCGAATATCTGCTTTCAGTGTTATCCTCCCAGGGCGATGCAGGACAATTCAGGACTCCACGCCATATTATTGATTTCATTGTTGAAGTCATTGGACCGCAAATCAATGAAACCGTCCTCGACCCTGCCTGCGGAACCGCCGGCTTTCTTATCTCCGCCTATAAGCATATCCTTAAAAATAACCCAAAACTATCCACTGCTCAGAAGAAACGTCTGATGAATAATTTCGTTGGCTACGATATCTCTTATGATATGGTGCGTCTGTCTCTTGTGAATATGTACCTGCACCGCTTCCCCCAGCCGCACATCCACGAATATGACACTCTCACTTATGAAGACCGCTGGCAGGATACCTTTGACGTTATTATGGCCAATCCCCCGTTTATGACGCCCAAAGGCGGCATCCGTCCGCACAGCAGATTTTCAATCCCTGCCAAAAGAAGCGAAGTCCTCTTCGTTGACTATATCGCAGAACACCTCAACCCATCCGGCCGTGCGGGCGTCATCGTCCCCGAAGGCATTATCTTCCAATCGCAGAACGCCTATAAAGCCCTTCGTAAAATGCTCGTCGAAAATTGCCTCTGGGCAGTCGTCTCTCTTCCCGCAGGCATCTTTAATCCTTACTCAGGTGTAAAGACATCGATTCTTTTAATGGATAAATCCCTTGCAAAACGAATCGATAAAATTCTCTTTGTCAAAATCGAAAACGATGGTTACGACCTCGGCGCTCAAAGAAGACAGATTGACAAAGACGACCTACCCGCCGCCCTCAAATTCCTCAACATCTATAAATCGAAAATTGGTAATCTCTCAAATCTTAAATCTGAAATCTTAAATCCGAAATCCGAAATTTCTCCTATCGCCCACGCCGTCCTAAAATCCGAAATTGCCAAAGCCGGCGACTATATCCTCTCAGGTGATAGGTACAAAGAAGTTGAAAGTCACAAACATCAAAAATGGCCGATGGTAGAACTAGGAGAAGTATTAGATTACGAACAACCGACGAAATACATTGTTGAGTCAGTTGACTATGATGATAAATACGCTACTCCAGTTTTGACTGCTGGGAAGTCATTTGTCCTAGGATATACCGACGAGACGAACGGAATCTTTAAAGAAAAACTGCCCGTCATTATTTTTGACGATTTCACCACCGCATCAAAATTTGTCGACTTTCCGTTCAAGGTAAAATCGTCCGCGATGAAAATTTTACACGCGGATAAAAAAAGGGCGAACATAAAGTTTCTATTCCATACGATGCAGAGGATTACTTTCCCGATCAATGAACATAAACGGTATTGGATTTCTGAATATTCAAAAATCAAAATTCCCCTTCCTCCTCTTGAAGTTCAGGAAAAAATCGTCGCCGAAATCGACGGCTACCAAAAAATCATCGACGGCGCCCGCCAAATCGTCGAAAACTACAAACCCACAATCAAAATCAACCCCGCCTGGCCTGTTGTCCCCTTAGAAAAGGTTTTCAAGCTTTCAAGTGGAAAGGGATTAACTCAAAAAGAACGAGCCGAAGGGCCGTACAAAGTATATGGTGGAAATGGAGTAACGGGAAAACACAATGAATACTTCTTAGAAAATCCTACCTTGATAATCGGCCGAGTGGGTGAGTACTGTGGCGCAGTTCATGTTACTGAACCTAAATCGTGGGTAACTGATAATGCTTTGTATGTGACTGCATATCTAATCGAGATAAACCAAAACTACCTTGCTTGTGTTTTGCAGCAAACAGATATAAATAAATATGCTAAAGTTGGAGGGCAACCTTCAATTTCGCAATCGACCGTTGCCAGTATTAAAGTCCCTCTTCCTTCTATTGATGAGCAAAAGCGAATCGCCGAGGAGATTGAATCTGAGCAGAAAATCGTCAACGAAAACAAAAAGCTCATCGAAATCTTTGAAAAGAAAATCTCCGACACCATCGCCTCCCTCTGGGCCTGAAAACTCCGCGAAATCTGCGTCTAAAAAATTTATCCTTTTTGTGCCTTTTCACGGCTGACTTTTCCCTGCATTTCAAACGCTCGTTTGACGAAAATGCGCAGGTACTCTTTGCCAAAAATGGGAAAAAATAAATATTTTTTCCAATTTCCCTTATCCCTTGCCCACCAACGACTTACCTTGCCGTCCGTCCTCTGTCTTCTGTCCTCCGTCCTCACTTTTTTCGAATCAATCGCGCAGGTTGCTCCTAATTATAGAGGGATGCCTGTCGTCCCCTTTGGTAGTGCACACCACCGGCCTTGCCGGCAGCTACCGCGCTCTTTGACAATTAAACAGCGAACCTCTTCAAATGACCAATTCGTATCTCGTGAAGCGTATTTCGCCGCTTCACGCTTCACGCTTCACGCAATCGTTCTCGCCTGTAGAAAAAAAATAATCGTCCAAATCTGCGAGGTAAAATCCGGAACTCCTTATGGCAAAACAACTTACGAAAAATTGCCCCCTTCAATTCAATCAATTTGGCGTATAATTCAGCGCAATTCGATAGCGCAAACCACAATTTGGAGAGCAATTCGATAGCGCAAACCACAATTTGGAGAGCAATTCGATACCAATTCAAGACAATTGGCGCTATTTCGGGATAATGCCATCACCCTGCTTTTTCCATTGCAAGTTTATCACACCATCTTAAACGGCTGCGAAGTCACAAAGAATTGAATCTGCAATTCCAAGGGCCTCACGCGTCAAAAATATCCGCCCGTGCTGTTTCTTAATGAATCCTCGTTTGCGATACGTCTTAATCGGTTCTTCAAACAATTCCAGAGCATCAAAACCGGTCTGTCTCTTGAATTGCGCCAAGTCGATGCCGCATCGGCGACGCAGATTCAGCACCGCCGTCTCGCACGCCCGTTCCAAATCGCCGAGAGTTTCACTTGTTGCGACAGGGTTTTCACCGTTAGCGACGACTTCGACGTACTTGTTGATATCTGCGACGTTCGTGCTTCTTGTCCCATTCAGGTATGAGGTAGCAGCAGGGCCGATGCCGATGTAACTGCCGTTTGCCCAGTAGTTAAGATTATGCCTGCACTCAAAGCCGGGCTGCGCGAAATTTGATATCTCGTACTGCTTGATTCCGGCCCTGGCCAGTTTATCAATCGTCATCTCGTACATTGCCCGGTCGGTATCTTCATCGACTCGTTCTATCAATCCATCGGCAAGGTCTTTGCCGAGTGGTGTATCATTCTCATAAGTCAGGCCGTAGGCGCTGATATGCTGCGGTTCGAGCTTTATTGCCAATTTGATATTATGCCTCCACGATTCAATATCAGAACCGAGAATAGCGAAAATTAAATCCAAGCTTATATTGTCGAAGCCGGCTTGCCTGCCCTGCCTCACAGTCCTGTCTATACAAGCAACCGTATGGCTTCTGCCTAAAAAATCCAGCTCTCGCTGAACAAAGGACTGTGCTCCGATTGAAAGCCGATTCACCCCTGCCCTTCGCAACTTGCCCAGCATCGCCTCATCGACCTGGCCGGGATTGAACTCCACTGTAAACTCCCCTGCTGCAGGGCACCGACTCGCCGCTTCGCCTGCCAATTTAAGCAGGAGTTCTGGTGGCAGGCAACTTGGGCTTCCGCCGCCAATATAAATGGTCTTGACGTTGTGACCTAATTCATATCGCTGCATCTGGGCTATCATTGCACGAACAACGGCGACTGCGTCGTATTCGGCAATCGGCATAGAATAGAAGTTGCAGTATCGGCATTTCGTTCGGCAAAACGGAACGTGCAGATACAAGCCCAGGTCGGCTGTATGACATTTTGAACAGGATTGAGACAAATGCTGCCTTTCGAGTCCAATCATCGGCGATTGAGCACACACATAACACGCCCGGCAGGACTCGAACCTGCGGCCTACGGATTAGAAATCCGTTGCTCTGTCCAACTGAGCTACGGGCGTATCTAATTGTAATAACAACACTTACAATCGCTCAAAAAATCAATAAAATAGATTACTACAACCGATATGTGGTTTACTGTACATTCATTCTGTTGAAATACCCGATTGTTGCTTAATGCTTTACTCAAGGTCAAACCAAAATCCAAAAGAAAAACTCGTTCGGACAAATTCCCGCTTACTCTACATCCAACAGGGCAGTTTTGCAAGAAGATAAGGGGCAAAGGTTCTCTTCATCTCCTCAGAGGTTTTGGCTGTGGCTATGCTGACGACTTCCGCCTGGCGGGCTTTAATGCGTTTGGATGGATATCTACGGCTCGACACCGAAGCGGCTTCTGTAATCATCGGGTGTGTCAATACTGGTGATGATACCGTCATCAGGTGCCTGGACTTCGAGCACCTTCTCTTCGTTTGCGTGAACGACATATCGGGCGCCCTGCTCCGGTGGAGCGCTTCTCAGTTCCTCAAAGAGGGACTTGGCGAACAGCACTGGATGGCCTCTCCTGCCGTTGAACACCGGCAGAACTATCGGCCTGTGCGTTGCCTTGAATTCTCTAATGATGTGGTTCACAGTCAGCTCGGTAATGAAGGGCATATCAACGAGACAGACCAGCATCGCTTCTGTATCCTTCGGCGTACTATCGATGGCGGCGGTCAGAGACGAAAGCTGGCCTTGTTCATAGTTGCTGTTTATGACAACATTTGCCCCAGACAGTTTGGCGGATTTCTCAATTAACTCGCGGTGCGCGCCCAGCACAACTGTGACTCGGTTGGCCAGCGAGCGATTCAGTACCGATACAATGTGTCCGAGAAACGTCTCATTTGAGAATCTGAGCAGGGCTTTGGGCTTGCCCATTCTCTTCGACTGGCCGGCAGCAAGCACAACGGCGTTTATCATCGATTCTCTCCCGGCTGCCTCCACGAATCAATCTTCTTATGGTCAATGGCGGCAACGTCCCCGAGGCGCCTTATTTTCGTGAGCTCAGAAACAATGCTCAAAGCAATCTCCTCGGGCGTGACGGCGCCTATGGATAGGCCAATGGGACAGTAAACTTTGCTCAGTTTCTCTTCGCTGAATCCTTTTTGGCTTAGTGATTTCATAATGCTGAGCGCCTTGTTCCTGCTGCCTATCATTCCGATGTACCTTGCGTTTGTCCGCAGCGCCCGTTCAAGAACAATCTCATCGCACTTATGCCCCCTCGTGACTATGACGATATATGAATCCTCACCCACCGCGAGTTTATCGAAAACATGCTCGAAGCTTTCGACAACAACCTTGTCCGCATCGCCAAACCGCTCGCTGTTCGCATACTCAGGCCTCTCATCGCATACGGTTACTCGGAATCCGAGAGGCCCGGCAAGTCCGGCGATATGATAAGCCAGATGCCCAGCGCCAAAAAGTAAAAGCGATGGCTGTTCCGCTATGGTCTCAACGAATGCCGCAGCGCCATCAGCCAGGAGCAGCTTTCCACATTCCTCTCTTGAGACGACCCTGGCGATATTCTGGAGAACTTCCGGTGAGGTTTTTAAATCCGCAGCGGCATTTATTTGTTCGAGGCCGTCGAAAAAGAGCTTCCTGGGTTGCCGGCCGGGAGAAATCAGTGAGATAAGAATGCCCTTGCGGCCCTCTGCGATAACGGCTGAGAGCTTCTGAAATAAAGGCAGATAGCTCGCGTCAAAGGTTTCGACCAGGAATTCGACCGACCCGCCGCATATTCCCCTGTCGTCATCGCCAATGCCGCTCAGTTCAAATCGCCTCAGTTCGCAGCAGGGCCGCGACAGAAGATGTTTCGCCGCATCGGTAATCTCTGCCTCAGTAATGCCGCCTCCAACCGTCCCGGCAGTATCCCCTTTTTCGCCCCAGACAAGCATTTTGTAACCGATCTTGCCGGGGGTTGAGCCGTTTGCGGACACCACTGCAATCAGTGCAACGTTATGGCCGCTTGCGATTAGTGTTACGGCCTTTTTATATATTTGGAGGTCATTCATAGCCCGCGCACGCTCGCCGAAGCATTTGAGTAAATCACTTTTCGTCTTGCACCAGCCGCGCCCGATTGTACAATACGGCGCGTTGGCAGGGAACGGTTTTCCTGCCGTCTTTTGATTCGCCGGTCGGCATTTTCGGGGAAAGCCGGTTTGGCGGGAGGTTAATACGATGGCAGACATTTCTTTCACGCTTAACGGCAAAGGCGTAAAACTCTCGATTGACGGCAGCAGGCCGCTTCTATGGGTGCTGCGAACCGACCTGGGACTGACCGGCGCCAAATTCGGCTGTGGCCAGTCGCTGTGCGGGGCGTGCACCGTCATTGTGGACAACAAGGCGGTCCGCTCGTGTGTCTATCCCGTGCGCCAAGTTGATGGAAAAGAGGTGCTCACTATCGAAGGGTTGGCCAAAGACGGCAAGCTTCATCCTCTGCAGGAGGCGTTCACAAAGCACGATGCACTTCAGTGCGGCTTCTGTACGCCCGGCATGATTCTCAACGCCTATGCTCTTCTTCTGAGAAACCCTCAACCCACGGACACAGAAATCGCCGACGCCCTGCAGGGCAATGTGTGCAGGTGCGGCGCACATGTGCGAATCGTCAAGGCCGTCAAGACCGCGGCGGAAGAAATGAAAGGGGGTAAGAAATAATGGACCGGAAAGAATACAATGACCTTGATTTCACAGACATAACCGTTGACCCCAATCTGACGCGACGAGACCTGCTCAAGCTGCTGGGCGGCGGAATTATAATCCTCTTCTGGAGCGGCGATGATTTCCTGCTTGCGGCTCAGCGAGGCAGAGAATATCCCGAGGACTTCAACGCCTATCTGCGAATTGCAGAGAACGGCAGAATCACGTGCTTCAGCGGCAAGATTGAAATGGGCCAGGGCGTGATAACGTCGCTTGCACAGATGCTGGCCGAAGAGCTTGACGTTGCCCTCGACTCGGTTGACATGGTAATGGGCGACACCGACCTGTGTCCCTGGGATATGGGGACGTTCGGTTCGATGTCCACGCGGTTCTTCGGACCTGCCGTCAGGGCCGCTGGCGCCAAGGCCAGGACCGTCCTTATCGAATTGGCCGCCGAGCAGCTCAAGGTGCCCGCAGAAAAACTAACGACCAAAAATGGAGTGGTGTTCGACAAGGAGCAGACGGACAAGAAAGTCAGTTACGCTGAACTCGCAAAGGGTAAGGCGATTGTCAGGACGGCAAAAGAACAGCCGTCCCTGAAAAAGCCGTCGGACTTTAGTGTAATGGGTAAGAGCTTCCTGCGAACCGATGCAAAAGAGAAGGTGACGGGCGCAGCGAAGTACTCGGGCGACATTCGGCTTGACGGAATGCTCTATGCCGCGATTTTGAGGCCCCCTGCTCACGATGCCAAGCTGAAGAACGCTGACACCTCCCCGGCCGAGAAAATTGACGGTGTAAAAGTGGTGCGCGACGGCGACCTTGTCGCGGTGCTGCACAAGAACCCCGATATCGCTCACAGGGCCTTGGATGAGATTAAGGCCGAGTTCGACGTCCCGGAGGCGAAGATTGACGACAAGACCATATTCGACCATCTTCTCAAAAATGCCGGCAAGGGCAATCCCGTCAGCCAGGCAGGGGACATCAGCAAGGGAGTGGAGCTTGCCGAAATCACGGTCGAGCAGAAGTATCTCAACGACTACGTCGCGCACGCCGCTCTGGAAACGCATACCGCCCTTGCCCAGGTCGAAGGAAATAAGGCAACCGTCTGGGCATCGACGCAGACGCCGTTCCGACTCAAAGACCAGGTGGCCGAGGCCATCGGTCTTCAGGCCGAAAACGTGAGAATCTTCACCCCCTTCGTGGGCGGCGGCTTTGGCGGAAAAAGCGCAGGCCAGCAGGCCGTTGAAGCGGCGAGATTGTCGAAACTAAGCGGTAAGCCCGTACAGGTCGCCTGGACCCGGCAGGAGGAATTCTTCTATGATACTTTCCGACCCGCAGCAGTGGTAAAAATAAAATCTGCGACCGACAAGGCAGGCAAAATCGTCCTGTGGGATTACGAGGTTTACTTTGCAGGCCAGCGCGGCGCGCAGCATTTCTACGACATACCGCACCACCGTACAGTTGCGCTGGGCGGCAGCGGCTTCGGAGACGGCCCCAGTGCTCACCCCTTCGCAACGGGCGCCTGGCGTGCGCCCGGCAACAATACCAATACTTTTGCGCGCGAATCGCAGATTGATATTATGGCTTCACAAGCCGGTATGGACCCCGTGGAATTCCGCCTGAAGAATCTGAAAGACGAGAGAATGATACGGGTACTGAAGGCAGTCGCTGAGAAATTCGGCTGGAAGCCGGCCAAATCACCCAGCGGCAGGGGCCTCGGTGTCGCCTGCGGAACCGATTCGGGGACATACGTCGCTCATATCGCGCAGGTTGACGTGGACAAAAACAGCGGCGCCGTCAAGGTCAGGCGAGTCGTCTGTGCCCAGGAGATGGGCATAGTCGTAAACCCCGAAGGCGCCACAATACAAATTGAGGGCTGCATCACGATGGGGCTCGGCTACGCACTTACCGAAGGTATCCGCTTCAAGGGAGGCAGGATTCTCGATGCCAATTTCGATACTTATGAACTGCCGCGGTTCTCGTGGGTGCCTCAAATCGAGACAGTGCTTGTAAAAGCCGACGACGTCTCTCCGCAGGGCGGAGGCGAGCCGGCGATTATCTGCATGGGCGCAGTTATCGCCAACGCCATACACGATGCGACCGGCGCCCGGCTGCTGCAACTGCCTATGACTGCCCAGCGAATTCGAGAGGCAATGGCAGCAAAGCCGACCGCAACCACATAGAATCGAGAAGAAAAGTGCAAACGGTAATTTGGGTTCTTACGCTCATCGCAACAGCGCACCAATGAGGCCTGCCCCGATAATGACAAAGGCCGGGTGAATTCGCGTGAACATAAAAACAGCGAACGACGCGATTATCACCACAACGCTCTTGAGTTCCAGAAAACCGGGCTTGTTCACCAATCGCAGCGCCAGGGCAATCAGCATCGCAAAGACGGCGCACTGAATCATTGTAAGAGCGGCCTTGACGGCCGGCTGGCCACGATATCTCGTATAGAGCTGCGCGGCAATAAGTATCAGCACTATCGGCGGAAGCATATTGGCGATATTTGCGATTATCACGCCCGGAACTCCCGCCGCCTTGTAACCCGTATAGGTTGCAAACTTGATGGATATTGCGCCGGGGAAGACCTCCACCATTCCGACCACTTCAAGAAACTCCTGTTTATCGAGCCAGCCGTTGCGCTCGACGACTTCCTTCTCAACTAAGGGCAGAAATGAATACGCCCCGCCAATCGCAAACATGCTGATTTTCAGAAACGAAAAGAAAATCTTCAACAGAATCATATTCAACTCCCTGGCATTGTGCCAAATCTCGTTTTGACATTGCAACGCCGTCGGCGGCAACAATTGACGGGATACTGAAGTCAGGCGATTCCAGGCTGAGCCGGTGCTGTCCCCGCCGCTTTGGCGTCCTTGGCGTCCGAACCCGTCCGCACCTTCCCAAAAGGCCTGAGTGCGGTGGCGATATTATCTATCTGCTTATTATAGACCTTGCTAAAGTACACCCTGGCCGGCTTTTCCATTTCTTGCGCCATTATTGCGATTGTGTTGCTCAACAGGCCGGTGCCTTCATGCCTTTTGTTCTTCGATATCCGGTTCGACCTCAATCGATGCCATGTCCCAAGCCCTGACGGATATGAATTCGGTGTTGCCGTCGGTGCTGAACAGGGACACGCCCATGCTGTCGGGGCGGGTGGGGTAGATGCGCTGTGTCAGGCATTGACGGTCGTTGGCGAAGACCTCGAGGATTGTGCGGTCGAGGAAGATGCGCAGTTGCAGCGGCTCTCCCGGCCTCAGCACGAAGGGCGCCTCCTGGGCAGTCACCAGAACGTTTTCGCTTGCCGCAGGCGTGCCGTGCTTTCCGTCATAATTCTGAACGTACTTATGATATACAATCTCCTTGTCTGAGGAACTCTTGGCGATGTCGATGCGAATACACTTCTTCGCAGGTTCGTACGAAATAGCCGTTTCCTCCTCCCCTTCAGGACTGCGCCGCACCTTTACGCCGCATGGCGAGCTAAAACCTGGCGCGATTTGGACCGTCAGTTCGAGGCAGTCGCCGCTGATATCTTCGAGCACCTTCTCGGCGCCGGCAACGAGTGTGACCTTTTCATGGTGTCGGGGATTGCGGCGCAGGCTCTCGTATTCCTCGACGGGCTTGATGAGCACCGTCCCGTCGGCGGCCAATGAAAGCACGCGGGGCATCGTCAATGTCCCGGCCCAGCCGGTTGCGAGCTGTCGTTTCGGGTATCGGTGGTCGTCCGTTGCCCATGCCCACATAATTCGCCGACCCCTGTCGTCGAGCAGGGTTTCGGGGGCGAAGCAGGCTCCGCCGGGCCAGTTCATGCGGGCGTGCGATTCGGGATGAAACTGACCGTCTTTCAATTCGCCGAGATAATAACGGGCGCCTTTTATGTGAGCTATGCACAGCAGCATGTATTTATCGCCCAGCTTGAACAGGTCGGGGCAGGAGATGTCCTCGAAGGGTTCGACGTCGGGCATCTCGCGGCTGAGCAGCGGGCCGATGTAGTGCCACCTTTTCAAATCAGACGACTTCCAGACCGTCGCGGGAATCGGACGCCTCCACGGGTGACAGCCGAAGATAGCGAAATACGTGTCCCCTTCCAGCCAGCCGTGGGGGTCCCAGAGGTCAAACTGTGATGGATGCGGGTCGCCGATTGCAGGACCTTTCTTGATGGATATGAACTTCCAGACGTTCAACTCGTCTTCCTGGGCAAGGGCGACCGAGACGCCGCCGTGGCCGGAGATTATGGTTGGAGTGCCATCTTTGTTGATGAACGCGTTGCCGCTGAGGTCGAAGATGGTGGCGTTGGGATGCCGCTTCCAGTGGATAAGGTCCTTACTGGAGACATGCCCCCAGCCGCCGGGGCTTTTCCGGATGTACATCAGGTGATACCAGCCCTTCCAGTGAATAGCTCCGTTAGGGTCAAAGGGCCAGGCCACTTCGTTGCATGAGGTGATATGATAAGCCGGTCGCATGTTAACCTTCTCTTCAGCACCCATAACGCGGCCGGAAAGAACTGAATACATTGCCCCCGCCCCAACCGCCTGCAAGAAACGTCTCCTCGAAATTGAATTACTCATCTTTTGCTTTCTTTTCGGCATCCTGTGTCTGTTTTGCAGCAGCGCCGGCCGCCTTCTCTTAGTCCGCTTCGGCCTTCTTCCCTGCGGCATAAGCCGCGCCGCCGACAAGCAATACTCCCGCAGCAATCATCACGACACTCATCAGATTCTTCATAACGTCTCCTTTCAGACAGAATCCGACAAAATTGAAAACAGGACAGTCGCTTTTTTCACATATCTGCCGCATCGAATCTTACACCAGCCGCACCGCGCTTGCAACAACCGACATTCCTCGCCCCGGCCTTGCCCGCAGGGACCTTCGCCCGCCTACGGCGGGTAAACCCACCAAACGGACGGCGGGTAAACCCGCCAAACGCAAGGAGGGCAAGCTGCGAGTCCACAGTTTTGAGGTGATTTTGTTAAATTGGGTAAGAAAGAAGACGGAGGACAGAGGACGGATGACAGGGGGCATACGGTGGAAGGGGAAAATGCTGGTTATTTTCATAAGTCATTTCCAAGCAGAAGGTTAGGTTCGTTTTTGCATTTTTGCAAATTGGCTTTGTTTTTTCGGCTGTTGCGCGCGGTAGTTGTTTCATAAGTCCTTTCTGGGCATAGGATTCGGTTTGTTTCGCATTTTTGCAAATTGGGTTTGTTTTGCATAATCGTGGCTCGTGACCCTCCTTCGCCCTTCGGGCTTCGGAGGGCAGGCCCATGACTCGTGGCCCGTGATTCGTTGGTTGCAGTCACCAAGTAATAAAATCCCAAGCACCAAATCCAAAACACCAAACAAATTCCAAGCACCAAACCCAAAGCTCCAAACCTGACACCAACTGAAAATTGGGTTAGATTGGGTTTGTTTTCGCAGAGACGGGATGGGTGATTTATTTTCATATCTCCTTTCAGAACAGATATTTAGGTTCATTTTGGTTTTTAGAAAATTGGGTTTGTTTTGCAAAATCACACTCTGTCGGCAGAAGGAGTTTGGGCAGCCCCAGTGAGATAGCTGCGCATCTCACGGGGCAAGATGGGTAGAAGATAATTTTTTGACACTGATTTACACTGATTAACACGGTTCATAAAGAATTGCATGTTAAGGCAATTGGCGTTGATTTTGGCCTCAATGGCCATTATTGAGAAATCCGAGTTTAACATTCAGTATTCACTTTCTATATGTTAGGTGGGTATTATACAATATGGATTGTTTTGTGTCAAGTGAAATTTTGGTTTGGCCGCAAAAATGCACAAAAAACACAAAAGTTTTAGACGCAGATTACGCAGATGACGCAGATTCTTATAGCTGTGAAAAGGCAATCCGCCGGCCCGCCAGACGAACGGCGGGTCGTAGTCGGGGGATTTGCGACGAATTGAGGATTCATAAATTATTCTGTGATTTATCCTCTATCGCGTCCAGCGGTTCTGCTTTGGTTATCAATTTCTTTTGTTCGGAGGCGAGTTTTCTTTCCAGTTTTTTTACATCTTCAGCCGGAGGCAGCTCCTCCGGCTTGATATTTCGCTTGATAAGTAGTTTTCGAACTTCCTGATTATTTTTTACATGCTCTTTGGTAATACCGGTTTCTGTCCGCAGGTCGTCCCGCTTAATATTGAAGTTGGTTATCTCATTGGCAAAGTCCTTGGCCTTGATTGTAATTGTCGGCAGAAAATCCGCCAAAGCCCTGGATTTGGGTATGTCCAGTTTTTGTTTCATCTGTTCGGTAGTCCTTCCGCCGAATAATGCCGTATCTCCCTTGCTTCGAATCCGTGCAAAGGATTTTTCATCGGATAATCTTTCGTATATTATCCCCGACAGCTCCTTTTCGGACATGCTCAGTTTCCGTCGCGCATTGAGTCGTTCAATTTCAGATATTCGCTTTTCAATAATTTCCTGTCTTCTTGTCTGAACGGCAAAATATGTCTGGGCAAAGGCAATCTGGTCTTTTGACGGGTCGCCGTTTTGAGCGATAAGGTAGCAGGCGTAGCGGGTAAGCATAATATCGTCGATCTGCCGCTGGCTGCCCGACCCAAGCTCGACCATTTTGTTGGCGTCAACAAAATGGTCGGATACATTCTGGCCGGAATTCGAACAGGCCGTTTTGGCCTTATCGATAACCCTGAGAAAATTCCTCCATTCGTCATATTCCAGCAAATTCTGAAGGCCCCTCGCCATCCAGAATTCCAGGCCGGTTTCCTCGTCCTTATAAACGCTTTGCTCAAAATCCTTATGCAGCCGGACAATTATTCCCTTTTCCATTTTATTCCTTTTCCGCCATAAAACCTTTGGCGTCTGAAGCAGTTATCGAGTATTCCTCGATAACTGATTTTTTGTCAAGCTCCTTTTCTCAGAATATATTTATATTCTTCAAGTGCAGCGAAACATTGTCAACGCTGCATTCAAAAAGCTCCGCCATTGTTTTTTGGGTCAGCCAGACGTTTTCGTCTTCAAACCGAACCTCTATCCGTGCCTTCCCGTCTTCGGTTTCATAAATTGTGATTTGATTGCCTTGCTTCATATAACTCAAAACTCAAAACTTTCAAAAAATCTTTCGCGTCAAATTGTAATTTCATAACCACTGATTATACAGATTTACATGGATTCTCAATGTCAGATTAAGTTCTAACTATTCCAACTCATAACTGCTTCGTCTCGTGATAGTCAGCGGCGTCTAATCTCTTGATTATCGGCGATATGACTTTGTGAAGTTTCTCAAGTGTATCTTTAAGCCATTGATGTTGTCGTGACCAGTCCGTTCTATTGGCGGGGTCTGCATCGAGGAAAACCTCTAAATGGCTCTTTTTACCCTCTGGCAATTCACGCCAATCAAGCTTAAATCCAACCGCGGCTTCAATTTTCTGCTTGCACTCGTTTTCCAGAAAATGAAAATGTGCTTTTTTGTCAGGACCGCTGATACATAGATAAGCCGCTACTCGTTTGTCTCTTGTGTTAACTGTGGCGGTTAAGTGAAAGTGGGAACGTCCTATTGCAAAACAGGTCCAATTTTGGCCAGATGGCTTCTGACAACGAACCAAACTTTTATTTTCTTCCATAAAATTTCTGAACGTTGTCCAGTATTCAAGTTGAAGTTTCTTGGTATCAGTAAGTTCGCCACTTGTGGCGCTTGTTCTTACAGTTCTACTCCACTCATTGGGCTTGCATACAATGTTGAACTTCGGGGCAGGTGGTGAATCGCCTATCCGCCAAAGTTCTATCTCCAAGCCAAAAAAATTAATGCCTTCTTCGGTTATCTCATTAAGCCAGTCAAGAGCGGCCCTGTGTTCATCGATAAATGTTTCAGCAATCCAGATAATGGTTTTTGCTTCAAGCCCGGCGGCATAGGTCATCAATTGCCCAAGATGCTTGTGGTCTGTTTTTTCCAACTGATTTTCAATCAATACCCATTGGTCATTAGTTGTGTCCTTACAGAGGATGTCGGCACTAAACTGTCCAACTTCTTTCTCCTGACTCTCAACCTCAAGTTCGATACCGATAGCGTCTCCGAGTTCCTTGATATTTTTTTCCTCAGCCAGCCACGGGGTAAACGAGCCAGATTCGTCAGCCCAAACCTCTCTCAAATCCACTTTTTCAAGTTTTCCAAGATTAGCCATAAGTTTTCCTTTACAAATTGTTTGGTGTCTCTGATTCAAACTTGCCGGAAAATGCTACGCCAGTTTTTCCAATATCCGGTCTAGGCGGTCACGACTGAAATATCTGAGTTCATCGCGCTCTCTCATATTTTTCCCTCTGTCATTGCACTTTGGCAAAGTTCCGTATCTTTGGCGGAACAAGAGCAAAAGTGCTGTCTCCAGCTTTTCCCATGTCTTGACGTTCGGTCGCGGCGGGCACGTTAACACCCGCACGACAAACTCACGGACACCGTGCAAAGACAGGATGTCCTCGGCTCTCGCTGCAACGCTCTGAGCAATCCGAGCCATACCCTTCTTTGTTGTTCCAATGTAGGCGATTTTTGAACGTCCCCAAGGGTACCTAAGCGGTCTCTTCGCCAGAATCACATAAACAAGCTTTTTGTCCCCTATTGAAACGCGAGTGACTTGCATTGCTTCCTTTTGTTTCAGAGTGACCATCAGACGTTTTGACATAAGATTATCTCTTTAAAACTTCGGATTCTTAACCTGAATTTCGCTGGAAGAAAGTTTTGGCAAAAGCGCACGACATTGACGGGAGAGGTTTCGAATTTATTCGTCGCCAGCCAAAGGATTTGCTCAAGACCAGCTCCGACAGTATTTTTTGCCATAGACCTCTCCGATAAAACGCCAAAGATTACCCCTATTCTCCCCCAACTGCCCTTCTCTGTCAAGCCCGTCCGAGCCGAATTCGATACTTGTCCGCCGCAGCGGATCGAAGGGTCTTCATTTTCAATGTAATAATAAGGATTGGGCAAGGGGATTACTAATTCAATGGCCGGCGCCGCGGAGCATTTCTATTGCGTGCGGCAGGACATCGACGATTGCCTCCAGCGATTCCTTCGCACCCTTTGCGCTGCCGGGCAGGTTAATGATAAGTGTGTTTTTGCGGACGCCGGCTGTCCCCCGCGAAAGGATTGCGTTCCTGGTTTTTTTCAAGCCCTCGGCCCGGATTAGCTCGCTAAGGCCCGGCGCCATTCTTTCACAAACGGCCTGCGTCGCTTCGGGCGTGACATCCCGCGGCCCGAGTCCTGTCCCGCCGGTCGTCAATACCAGGTCCACCCGGGTCTCGTCCGCAAAACGCTTCAGCATCTCGGCGATTTCGGCGTGCTCATCAGGCACAATCTCTCTGGCACATACCTCGAAGCCGTTGCCGACAAGAATGCTTTCGACAACTGCTCCGCTTTCATCTTTTCTTTGCCCGGCTGCGCAACTGTCACTTACTGTCAGTATCGCCGCTCTGTCGCCGATTACCTCGATGGCATCGCCCGTTTTTATTACACCGGATTTTCTGACCTCCGCGAAGATTCCTTCCCTCGGCATAATGCAGTCGCCCATCTGCCTGAATATCTCGCAGCGGCCGTGGCATTTTTTCCCCATCTGTGTAATTTCAATTTCCGCCGACTCGCCAAGCTTGATTCTGCTGCCTAAGCGCAGCTTGCTGAGGTCCAGACCTTCGGTCGTGATGTTCTCGGCGAAATCACCCGGCGACACGGCAGTACCGCTGGTCGGCATCTTAGCTATCGACTCGACGGCAAGCATACTTACCTGTCTCAAGGGTCTGCCCGCGTGGGAGTCGCCGATTATGCCGAAATCGGCCCTCAGCTCAGCTTGGGGGACATTGCTCTTCTTCGTTCCCCGCTTAGTCGAAATCGAGACGGCCTTAATCGTGCCTTTTGTAAGTACCACTCTTGCCTCCCGACTTCTCCATAAGTTTAATCTCGCTTATTACCATATCCTTGCCGGTATATTTGAGCATATCATAAATGGTCAGGCACGCGGCGCCGGCTGCGACAAGCGCCTCCATCTCCACGCCGGTCTTACCCGTTGACCGTATGGTTGCAGTCACGATGACCGACTTGCCTGTCTCGTTCATTGCGAACTCTATATCGACTCCCTCCACACATACGGTATGACACAGCGGGATTATGAGCGGCGTCAGCTTTACCGCCTGGATTGCAGCGATTCTCGCGGCTGCGAAGACGTCGCCTTTTGCGCTGCTGCCCGTCCTTGCAACCTCAAAGGCCTTGTCGCCGAGCACTATCTCGCCGCAGGCCTTTGCGGTCCTCAGCGTCACATCTTTACCGCTTACATCAACCATTCCAACGTGTTGTGTCACTCAGCTCAACCCCCAATCTTGCGCATACAAAATTCTTCACTGAAGGAATTCAGCTTTGTATAGCGATGTTTTTCATCAAGAATTTTTCCCAGCACGCCTCGAACCTGCTCATCGTCGGCGTGGCCCCTGAGAAGTCCCCTCATATCATAGCTGACAGCAGAATACAGGCAGGGCTTGATTCTTCCGTCGCTGGTCAGCCGAAGACGATTGCAGGTATGGCAGAAGCAGGAGGACCGGCAATTTATGAAGCCGATGGCCCCTGCGGAACCGGCAATCCTGAGATAGGACGCAGGCCCGCCGCCGTATCCGATAACTGTGTCTGACAGCGTCCCGAACCGTCGCTCAATGATGCGCCGCACCACGCTGTTGGGGATGTAATCCGTCGCGGGCCTTGTGTGCCCGGTGGTGGGACAATACTCAATAAACCTGACGACTGCCGGCATCTCGATGCTCATACCCGCAAGGGCAATAATCTGGTCGTCATTCAAACCCTTGAGCAGAACAGCATTGACCTTTACCGGCATAAGCCCGGCTTCAATCGCCTTGTTGACGCCGCGTATCACCTGCGGCAGGAAATCAAAACCCGTCACATCCCTGTAGTTCTGCCTCTGTGCCGATGACAGGCCGACGTTGACGCGATTCAATCCCGCTGCTTTCAGCTCCGCAGCCATCCGTTCGAGCAGGACACCATTAGTTGTGATGGCGAGGTCTTCGACTCCTTGCGTGGCGGCAAGCCGCCGCACAAGGGACGCTATGTTCCTGCGCATCAATGGTTCGCCCCCGGTGAGGCGGACTCTCCTGACGCCGTATTCGGCCAACAATCGTACGATGCGATGTATCTCGTCAAACCTCAGAATCTCCTGGCGCTGCAGAAAATCGCAATCGCCCGCAGGTCGGCAAAACACACACCGCAGGTTGCATCTGTCGGTGACCGATACTCTCAGGTATTCGACTCTTATCATTTCAAAACCTGAATCCGCGTTCAAAGTAATCTTACCGGCACGACCGTTCCCTTTTCAATCTCGGCCACGCCGATATCAACAGCGACCAGGCCATTCGCGCCGCAAAACGCGCTGATGTGCGCCGAGCCGTGATATTCGATGAGATTAGCCGTACCGTCATTCTCAGTCAACACCGGAATCCATTCAAGGCGCTGCGTATCTTTCCTTCTGATATGCGAAGTCAATTCCGCATTCACATATAGCGGCTTATAATCGTGTCCCATCAGCTTATAAAGAAACGGCTTGACCAGGATTTCGAAAATCACAAAGGCAGATGCCGGATTACCCGGCAGGCCAAAACAATAAGTCCCATTACGAATCCCGAAGACCGTGGGCTTACCGGGCTTGACGGCAATCTTTTCAAAAAGTAATTCAAAGTTGCTCTGCTTCAGTATCTGCGGAACATAATCATACTCGCCGACCGAGACACCGCCGCAAACGATAACCACATCATTTTCCGCCGCTGCCTTACAAATCGCGGTGCGAGTTTTCTCCTTATCATCAGGCACAACGCCGTAATTATTAACGATTCCGCCAACCCGTTCGACCTGGGCGGAAATCTGCCAACTATTGCTGTCTCGAATCTGAGAACCCTGCGGTTTCTCGTCCGGGCGCACCAGCTCGCTGCCTGTGGCAATCACACCCACCTTCGGCCGTCTGAAAACAGGCGGACGAACGCAGCCGACCGCCGCCAGAACTGCAATCTGCTGCGGGCCGATTTTATCACCTTTGTTCAGCACAATCCGGCCACCCTTGAGGTCCTCGCCTCGCAGGCATATATTGTCATCTGTCCGGTTGCCGGTAAAGAGAACCTTCCCGGCACCAGAGCTTTCCGTGAGCTCGACCATTATTACACAATCGGCCCCTGTCGGCATCATAGACCCGGTCATAATCTTTGCGCACTGGTTGACGGCGATACTCTTGTGCGGGATCTGCCCGGCTGGGATTGTCTCGACCACGGTCAACTCGTTGGCAAGGTCGGCCCTGCGGCAGGCGCAACCGTCTCTCGTTGATTTGTCGAACGGCGGCATATCAATATCCGATCTGACATCCGCCGCGAGTATCCTGTCCGCCGAAGCAGCCAGCTCGACATCCACAACGCCCATCATCCGGGCTGAATCGAGGACAATCTTGAGAGCATGGTCAAGGACTAACATAAATATATGCCTGAATTAAGGGTCGGCTCAAGATATTGTAGTCCGTCACGCCCGATTGTGCAACAGTCCTCGTGCCCGGATAGCGTCAAGTATTATGTGTAAGTTTCATTTTATGCCGGCGAAGGGGTCCATCTGTTTGAATCGGCCATTAAGCGGGTCGTAATACCGAGCACGCAAGTAATAGTTCTGCGATTCATTGTCGTACCATTCGCCCGTATATAACAGGTTTGTCCCAACAGCAGCAACGGGATTACCGCCAAGCATTACACCATAAGCGTCATAGCTGTAGCTTTCCGTTATCTGTCCTCCGTTATCCGTCATCTGCCTTGTACTACCGTGACCATCATAGAGGAGATATTGTATATCGGCTTGCTGTGTACCCGTTGCCTGCACCAATATGTCATCGCCGATTATGTAAGCGATTTTGTTTGTCCCGTCATTCTCTACAAAGACCTGTGAGTAACCAGTGAGATTCTGCGAATCAACGAGGTATGTCGTGGTGTCCGCACCGAAGGTCTTTTGCACACGATTGCCATCCGGGTCATACTTGTACTCGGTGACAGTGTCCCACGTGGTTCCGCCATCGCTGCTTGTCTTAACAACGCTCAGGCGGTTCTGGAGATTGTATTCGTAAACGGTTCGCTTTACCTCATCGCCGCTTTGTTTGGTGATTTTGCTTATCATCGAGCCGTTGTCGTCGTAAGCATACTCGATAACGGTATTGTCCTGGCCCCAGGTGTAGATAGTGAGATTGGCAAACGATATATCCGCCTCCGCCAACTGCTGCAAACACGCTGGACTTACGAGCATCACATAAGCAAGCAGAACGCACAAACAATCCCGCCACAGCAATCCGCGTTTCCCGCGGTGAATGCCCCGCCTTCATGTCCGATTCCCTATTCCCTTTTCAAAGAGCACTCAAAACCTGTGCCCATTTTACCACGATAAAAGCCCTGAACCAGTACGCCTCCCTTATGTCGTTTCATCGTGGCATTTAGTCGGAAAATACTCCTCGAAAACACGGAAAACTGGTAGTATCCGACGCTTCGTTTTCGATTTGGCAATTAACATTCTTTCTTGACATGTATTATGTGAAGTCAAGAACAGAACGAATCCTTTAGAAAGTGAACCAACGTTCTTTTCCCCAATGAATTGCAAACGTACTTCGATTTCATCCATATCAAATGATACTTTCTTCAAAATAGGAATGATCCCCCATTCGAAGTCGATTTTTCGTCCAGCACGCGTTAGTCGAATTTGCTTTTTGTATACAGCACACGCCAACACATACATAACAGGGATAGCAAGCACTATGATTATGCTCCCTTTGTAAGGTAGAAATATATCGCGTAGAAGAAAAGGTATCCCTATTATTGCAGCGCACAGTACGGATGAAAGTAGGTTTGCGCGATATTTAGAAATAGTTGTATTAATGCCTTCTTCTTTTATAATACTCCATCTTGTTGTTAGGGATCCTAAAAAGGCTCTTTTTGTCAATCTCTTGGAAATATCGGAGCAACTGCCACTATTTAATCCGCACATCTTCACAATATCACTTCTCATATTTTTCAAGTCTCTTTCAAATGACCGAATTCGTTCATTTTATCGACTTTATCATCTATTTGAACCGTTACCATTCACTACGATCCAGTTGAAACCATTATAATAGCGTCCTTTCACAAAGTCCAAGTATTCGAGATCAAACCTGCTGGTTATTGTCCTGAATATCGGGTGCTCAGGATCTACCACCTCTGTGACGATGTATTGTTCTACTGAAACGATTTCGGCATTATTCTCCGTCCTTATCCAGTATTCGATCACCTTGTCGTTCGCCCTGTATCTTACAGGCGGTTCCAACCACGTTGCCGAAACGGGCGTGTCATATATGTATGAATCGGCTCTGTTTTCAAATATTATGACTCCATGAGACGGTACTCCATCAGAGTCTGATACCATGATAATGTTACGCATCTGATTGGGTAACCCAGCACGAGTGACAGCCATGTCCTTTATACCTTGCCCCCGAATCGTGGTCAAGATACTACCCGCAGTAAGAAGAATGGACAAGACAGCCGCCTGAGTAGCACTAGCGATTTCTGCAGCTATTGCAAAGCCCCCTCCCACTAGTGTAAGTCCAAGGATAACTACATCCCACCCTATTGACTCCAACATATCATTGTTCTTGTAGCGAGCCAGGCCAACCATTGCAAGGCCAATTATACCAAAAATAATACCCGCTACAAAAAATCCTATCGCCAAGTTACTCAATGTAAACATCCCACTTGGGTCAACGCCGTTCATTGGGTTTGCGTGGCAGTAGAGGTATTTGTGCAGCGACTGCCGTGACCCGACGGGCGTATATGTGTAATCATAGGTCAGATCGTCCGGGCAACTGCGGCAAAGACAGACGGTTCCTGCCTTTTGACTCCGTATTCAACAAGGAACAACCCTGTTCATCACAATCATCGGGCTGCACATTGAATTCGAAAGGCCGGGAGGGTAGTATAGGTGACTGGTTTGGCAGCAGGAATGTATGGATATTATCAGCCAGAATACTTTGCGAGCGATTCGATTTGAGCGGCCGGAATACATCCCTCTTGTTTTCTGGATAAATCCCGCCTGCTGGCATCATTACCAGCGGGACGTCCTGATTGAGCTTATGTCTGAACACCACATTTTATTTCCTGAATTCAGTGCGGATAATGTACCGGCGCCGGAACTTGAGCCGTGGGAACGCGCCGGAAAGCCCTACACGGATGCCTGGGGCTGCGTCTGGGAGACCACCGATGACGGTATTACGGGAACGGTGACCCGCCACCCGATATCTAACTGGGAGGGGCTGGAACGATTTACTTCTCCAGACCCGGCGGGGACAAACGGAATGAAAATGATTGATTGGTCCGTAATCAAGGAGAAAGTTCTGAGGGCCAAATCGGCGGGAAAACATTGCGTCGGAGACCTGGAGCACGGCCATACGTTTCAGCGGCTCAGCTACCTGCGTGGATATGAAAATCTCCTGTTTGATATGGCAGACGGGGACGCCAGGGTTTGGACGTTGATTAAAATGGTCGAGACCTTCAATACAGGGATTGTGCAGCGTTACATAGACGCGGGCGTTGAAATGATGTGTTATCCTGAAGACCTGGGGATGCAGCGCGGTCCGATGCTCTCGCCGGAACATTTTCACAGATATATCAAGCCGACTTACGAGCATTTGATGAGGCCGGCACATAACCGTGGTTGTCTTGTGCACATGCATTCCGACGGCGACATCCGCGACCTCGTCGGCGACCTTGTTGTCAGCGGTGTGGATGCTCTCAATCTGCAAGACCTTGTCAACGGCATCGACTGGATTGCAGAAAACCTCAAGGGTCGAGTGTGCATCGACATTGATATAGACCGGCAGCAAATTACCCGATTTGGCACTGCAAAGCAGATTGACGGTTTAATCCGGGAAGAGGTTGAGAAGCTCGGCAGCCCGCAGGGTGGTCTGATGATGATTTACGGCTTATATCCAGGTGTGCCGCTTGAGAACGTCAAGGCGTTGATGGATGCTATGGAACGATATGCGGATTATTATGCATAAATGCGGAAGAGGCGACAAGCATTTCGATATGGATTGTGCCGTGAAGGGGTGGAAATATGAAAAAGTTTGGCGTGGGAATCATTGGTTGCGGCTGGGTTGCGGAAGAGTACGTCAAGGCATTTGAGAAGGATGGACGCTCTGCAATACGCGGATTAGTCAGCCGAAACCGGGCAAATGCAGAACGGTACCGGGACCGGTACGATTTACACTGCTCTATCGAAACCGATGCATCCAAGATGCTCCAGCAGGACGACGTGGATATCGCTGTGGTATGCACGCCGCACAATACGCATACGAAATACGTCGTGGCCGCAGCAGAGGCCGGTAAACATATCGTCATCGAAAAGCCGGTAGCATTAAACGCCCAAGACGTGCGCAAACAGCAAAAGGCGGTGAGGAAAAACAAGGTCAAGACCGTGGTGAGTTTCGTACTGCACTGGAATCCGCTGCTGATGACAATCGACCGGTTAATCCAGGAAAAGGTATTCGGAGATATCTTTATGGTCGAGGTCGATTATATGAATCGGACGTGGATGACGACGAAACAGAAATGGCTTGCCAGCCGGGAACAAAGCGGCACGGCAATTCTGACCGGCGGCTGTCACGCGGTGGACGCACTTCGCTGGTTTGCCCGCAGCGAGGTCGAGTGCGTCAGTGCATATCAGACAAAGACCAGGAACCCTATAGAATATCCGGGGACGATTTCAGTTAATATGAAATTTAAGGACGGCAAGATTGGTCGCAGCACTACGACCTTCGACGCACAGATGCCTTATAGATTCAACATTGGGATTTACGGAACCGCCGGCACGCTGCGTAATGATGAACTCTTTGCGCCCAGGATTTTTCCCGGGCAGAGCAATTTTCTGAAAATCCCGTGCATTACGCCAGACAGCCGGGACGTTACACATCATCCTTTTGCGGGCGAAGTATCGCATCTGTTGGATTGCATAATCGATGATAAACGACCGTTCCCGGACCTGGATGACGCCGCCAAGACACAAGCCGTGTGCTTTGCAGCGGACCTCTCGGCCGAATCCGGCAGACCCGTTGCGGTCAGCGAACTGTAAGACAGATAACTATGTTACCGGTTTAGGGAAAAGTAATGATTACCATTGGAGGTACTATCTCAAAAGGATGGATGGCCAAGGCACTGGGTGTGGCATTTGACCGCGATTACTACTTTGACCCGAACAGACGCCGGACAATTGACTCTCTATGCAATGAATATGCAGCACAACAGTTCCCTGGCTTGCGGCTTTTCTATTCGGAATCGAATCTGGGGCAGATTGATTATTGGGACAATCGCCAAATTCAAATCGGCGGTATTCAGCCGAATCTGATTCTTGGAATGCTGCTGGGCGCCGATTTTGTGCCTAATGACGGCTGCGACGCGGATATCACGCCCGGCTGCCTTGCGGGGAAAAATCCTGCCGACCTGCCGGTACCTGAGAGCTTACTGGACCACGATTTAATCAGGGTCTTTGACAAACAGATTACCCACGTGCAAAAAGCCGAGGAACAACTTCGTCCTATCCCGCCGTTTTTCTGGGATATATCCGGTCGTGCTGCAATACATGGAGTGATGACCTCCGCCCAGAAGTTTCTCGGTGAGGATATTTTTATGGATATGATGGCAAAACCACAGCAGTGTCAGGAAATTATGCGATGGATTGGTGATGCCTTTGTTGTTCTTTGCCGGCACTTTTCAGAAATAGCACATTTAACTATAACCGAAGTGCACATAGGCGAATGTTCATCCTGTATGGTGAGCCCGGCGCTGATTGAACATTTTGTAGTACCGGCGACCTCGAAGATAGGCAAAGAACTCGGAGCGGTCCGCCTGCATTCCTGCGGACCGAGCACGAATCATCTTGAAGCATTTTCCAAAATCACAAATCTTCATTCTCTCGACCTCGGCGGTGAAACATCCATCAGGAAGACACGCGAGGTATTTGGAAAAGATATGCGGATAAGTATCGCCCCTATGCCGCGTGACTTATCGGCAGAAAGCGCCGGCCCGATACTACGCTGGGCCGAACGCATTTTTGATGAGAACGACGGCGGCAATCTTGAATATACATACCACCTTGAACCCGGTTATAATGTCGATAATATTCGCGCTCTGACGGAGTTCGTAAAAGGGCTGCCGAACGCTCGAAATCGCTGAGCTGTTTAGCGTAAAGAGTCCCATTGCTGAATAGGAATCTAATATGATGGAAAAGACGAACAAGCTGCGGTTCATAAATGCAATCGTTTCGGCTATGCTGTTTCTTGCCGCTCGTGGGGGCGCAATTGAGTTTCCGGGTCCTGCACCAGGCGATGCTCAGGGAAGGGTAAGCAAAGGTGGACTGGTTGTGGAGAATAAACTGCTCTCGTGCGCCTGGGATGTGTCTGAAGGACGGGTCAAACCCGGATACGTGAGAAATAAACTTGGGGGCAGTAACCTGCAATCAGAAGGGGCTGAATGCTTCCTATTTATTTTGAAAGGCGGGCAGGTAATAAGAGCATCGGATATGAAGATTGTCGGCGGGCCGGACTTGAAGAATTTGGATGCAAACAAGAAATCATGCCGATTGGCGGAACGGTTTGGCGGCAAGCAGATTACTATAAAACTTGCCTCTTCAGACAATGACTTTAGTGTTGAATGGCGGGCGATTTTACGCGACGGCTCGAATTATGTCCGGCAGGAGGTAATGCTGACGGCGGGGAGCAAACCGGTGGAGGTCGAAGAAACGGTGCTTTTGGAGTACGGCGAGCCGAACGCGAAGGTAATGGGGGTCGTGGATGGCTCGCCCGTGGCTATAGGAGACATGTTTTTTGCTCAGGAGCATCCCCTGTCGAGAAGTCAAGTATTACAGGGGAACTCAAAGGGTTTCAGGTGCAGTTTAACTCTTGGCGTCCGGCTCAATCCGGGCGAGTCGATTGTGCAAAGCTCGGTCATTGGTGTTGTTCCACAGGGCCAGTTGCGCCGGGGCTTTCTGTATTATCTTGAACGTGAGCGGGTACAGCCATACCGGCAGTTTCTGCACTACAACAGTTGGTATGATATCGGCTTCGGCGTGGAGAAAATTCAGGACTCGAAACTTCTCGATGTCATCGAACGGTTTGGAAATGAGCTGGTAAAACAGCGAAAGATATCGCTGGATTCATTTGTCCTGGATGACGGGTGGGATGACCCGGCCTCACTGTGGCAGTTTCACAAGGAGCTGCCCAACGGTTTTGCATCGATGCGGCAAATGGCTGAGAAATACGATTCGGCCCTGGGGGCCTGGCTTTCTCCTTTTGGCGGTTACGGCAAAGCGAAAGAAGAGCGGCTCAAGTACGGGCGGCAACAGGGTTTCGAGACAAACAAGAGCGGATTCGCACTTGCGGGGCCGGCTTATTATGCCAGGTTTCGCGATGTGTGTATCAAAATGCTTCGCGAGTACGGATTGAATTATTTCAAGTTCGATGGTATCGGCAGCACACCAACGGGGGCGGGTGAATTCGCTCAGGATATGGACGCTATGCTGCGACTTATCGGCGACCTTCGCCGGGTCAGACCCGACGTATTTGTGAACATTACGACAGGGACGTGGCCGTCGCCTTACTGGCTGTGGTATGGCGATTCAATCTGGCGGGGCGGCGCGGACTGGAGCACCTGCGGATGGGGCTCGAAACGGCAGCAGCAAATCACTTATCGAGACAAGGAAACATACAATAACATCGTAAAGCGTGCGCCTTTGTACCCGCTCAATTCGCTGATGAGCCAGGGAATAATGCTTGCCAACCACGGACTTGCGAATGAAACCAACGACCTGTCGGCTGATATACGTGAATTCTTCGGCAGCGGGACCGACTGCCAGGAATTGTATATCACTCCTTCTATGATGCGGCCGCAGGACTGGGACGCTTTGGCCCAGTCCGCGAAATGGTCGCGCGACAACGCTGACGTGCTGGTGGATACCCATTGGGTGGGTGGTGACCCGCGGAAGGGTGAAATTTACGGCTGGGCTTCGTGGACGAAGCGTAAAGGCATCCTGTCGCTTCGTAACCCACGGGACAAGGGCGGCACCATCAGCGTGGACATCGGCAGGGCGTTGGAATTGCCAAAGGGCGCGGCGACGAAATACGTCCTTAAAAACGCCTGGAAGAAAGATGCGGACAAGCCCGTAATAATGTTATCCGCCGGGAAAGACCATATATTCGAGCTGGAGCCCTTTGAAGTGGTTGTGTTTGATGCAATGCCTGGGCGCTAATCGGCAAAGCACCCCGGCTTTACACTCTAAGGAATATTTTGTGCCGATACAGGAACCACAGAAACAGCCACTCGGCTGCGACGGCGCCAATGGACAAAATCAGGTGCTCAGCCGAGCCGGCGTATTCAGCGATACCCTTAAGGAAGAAATTTGTAATCTCGCCGAAGTTCACAAAACTGCACATGAAGAATATCGTTATTGAATTCATCCCGATAACGATGAAGAAGAAGGCCCATTTCCTTATCATTTTGACGTCAATCACCCAGTAGAATAAGGCCAGCGATAATAGACTATATCCGCCGGCATACAAGACCATTGAACTGGTCCAGATTAGGCGCACGACCGGAAAGACCAGCCCCCAAACATATCCTGCAAACAGACAGATTATGCCGGCTATTGCCAGCCCTGCGGCCTTGTAATTACCTGACCGCTTTGTGCGCAGCCAGTGTCCGGCCAATACCCCTAAAACCACCGTCGAGACGGACATCAGCGTCGGGAGGATTCCGTTGCTGTCGCCGAAGCGGTAATACTCCGTGCTAAACCTGCCCGGCAGAAACTGCTGGTCGATATACGCCGCGAGACAACCCTGCGGAGTAATAACACCGGCTCCGTATCCCGGCACCGGGACCAGCATCATTGCGGCCCAGCCGAGAACTAAAATCGCCCCCATCACGATTGCCTGTGTGCGCCATCCCGTGTGTATCACCAGCATCGCCGCAAAAAAGTAACAGATTCCTATTCTCTGGAGGACTCCCGGCCAGTGCAATTCAGAAAGGTTAAAGTGCAGACCGTGATTCTCCACCATTATCCCCATTACGATAAGCAGAATTGTCCGCTTAACAATGAGCAGGTAGATTCTTTGTCTGCTTTCGCCGCGTTCTAAGTGCCGCAGAACTGAAAATGGAAGCACCAGTCCCACAACGAAAATAAACATCGGCATAATCAAATCCTCAAGATGAAACGCCTCATCCCACTTGGCGTGTGTCATTTGCCGGCTGATTGCTTCGGTGAAATTATTGGGCCAGCACTTTGCCAGGGTGATAAATATCATCCCGCCCCCGACAATCCAGAACATAACGAATCCTCGCAGCGCATCAATCGAGACGACGCGAGACGCCACCGTGTTCTGCTGTAAATCATCCGACATTTTTCATCCTTTTTAGTTCTTACCTGTCATTTTTCATCCAATGATGAGTTCGTATTTTACTCACAATCAAACGAGGCGGGTGGCGAGTCGCACCATTGTTTCATAGTTTGCCATCGTCGTCGGCGTGATTGTCCGGCCGTATGGGGACGATGACGGCATCAGGACGAAACCTTTGCCTTGTCCGCCGGTTCCATCTCTTAGGGTTTTTTCAACAATCTTCTCGAACCGGCCCGGCTCAGTATTTTCTATATCAGCAATCTCGATATTGCCGAAAAGAACCAGCTCCCTGCCGTACCTGCTGCGTACGTATTCAAGCTCCACGTCCCCCTGAGGCGGCGGCTCAACGGGGTCAATGGCATCGGCACCCATTTCCACGATGTAGTCAAGAATCGCGTGAATTCTGCCGTGGCAATGAATTCGTGCGAAGCCGCCATACTTTTGGATGGTTTCTATCATCGGGCCGGTGTATCGCACCACGTATTCTTTGAAAAGGTGCGGCGGCAGACAGGGTTCGGCGGCGTATTCCGGCCCGTATATGCGCCAAAGATGGCCGGGAAATGCCCTGGCTGTTTCTTCGGTCCTGGCATATATCTGGCGGGAGAGCTTTTCAAGCAAACTGTGAAACATCCTCTGCTCGGTCAAAGCAATAACAGTGAAGTCCTCCATACTGAAAAGAGAAGCGGCAGCGCAAATCGGGTCTTCAGTGTCTATCATTATAATACCCCGCTCACCAAGCTCTTCATCTTCTTTTAGCAGATTGTCTATACGAATTTCTTCATCGAAGACCTCATCGGGCAGCTCCAAATAGGCCATCAGGTCATCTGTGTTTTTAAGCAGGTGCTCTAACGTCCATACGGTGTCGATTTCAGGGTCCCGGCGAGTCAGCGACGTCATTGTTCGACCGGCAACATTTAATATCGTGCGCGTGAATCGGCATCCGTTTTCCATATATTGTTCGGTCTTGAAGAATTCATCGCGAGCACAACTGATGCCCGGTGTTTGTGTCGCCGGGGCGAGGTCGTGGGACCGTAACTTGACGGGGCTTCTCATACGAATAAGGTCGGTCTGCTCCTCAGCCAGCCGAAGCAGCGGCTGCCAGGACGGGTCGTTATAGATATTGAACGGGTCGGGGTCGGATGAATCGACAGCGAACCCTCCGATTTCATAGAAGTTGACCGCGGGCCGGTCAACCTGCCAGCCTTGCAAGGTCGCCATTAATCTTTCGCGTCTGGTCATCACTTTTTCCTCAAGGTACGTCAGCCAATCTCCCGGAAAATCCTCTCGACCATCCCGTTCATAACCTCTTCCTGTTCGATAATCGACTCGACTAATTTCATCTGCGTGCGGGCGCGGTCGAGATTGTGCCCTTCGCGGTGAACCTTGTAATAGACATCACCTGCCAGGTAGTCGGTGAGAAACCTGATAAACTGCTCAAAAGTAATTAGTTTTGCAGCAAAGGCCAGGTGCTTTTTCTCGCAGGATGTGAGAAAGCACTTTGTTTCCTCGGCAAAACCTCGAACCAGCACTTCAAACATAGGCAGGTTCATAATGACTTTCGACAAATCGCGTTCATCCTCGTCTGCCGAAACCGTTGCAGTGCGAACCATATCACCGAAATCATAGATAGATAATCCCGGCATCACGGTATCCAGGTCAATCACACATACTCCCTTCTTTGTGGTCGCATCCAGCATCACGTTGTTGAGCTTGGTATCATTGTGCGCAATACGCAGCGGAATTTCACCCTTGTCTGCCAAATTAAGCAAAAAATCGCAAAAATCCGCATTGGCAGACAGGAAGTCAATTTCGCGTTTTGCATTTTTGGCCCGGTTGCAGGAATCCTGCTTTAGTTTATGCTGAAAGGCAACGAGACGCAGGGGCGTATTGTGAAAATCAGGAATGGACTGGTAAAGAGGTGGTGCCGGAAGGTCAGTCAACATTTTCTGAAACCAGCCGAACATCCGCGCCGCTTCATAGGCAAGATGCGGCGATTCGAGGGTATCGTATGTAACTGCGTCCTCGATGAAATTATACATCCTCCAAAAATTGCCCTCAGTGTCCCTGTGGAAGCCCGCGCCGTTGTCGCTGTCAATCACAGTCAGTTGGCGAGACGTCCGGTTCGGGTCAACTACCTGTATTCGGCTGCGTATGTGCTCGGTAACACGGAGTATGTTTCTCATCAGCGAGGGAGGGTCTTTGAAAATGGTATGATTTATTCGTTGCAGCACATAACGGACAATGTGTTTGTTTTCATTAGTGGTCAGGACGTACGTGTCGTTGATGTGGCCGTGGCCGAGGGGCCTTGCTTCGATGAGGCGGCCGCTGATATGGAAATGCCGTACAACTGACTTGATGTCACGCTGCGCCATTACTCCCAGAGCTTCTCCGGATAACGATGTTGGTTTATCAATTCACGAATACATTTGGCCGCCGTGACGGCGTCACGACGAAAAGTGACCCCAAACCAGGCCTCGTCAGAGTGGAGGACCTTTACAGTGGCCTGGCCGCTTTCTACAAGCTCATCCACCGCTGTTGGCAGATGCAGTTCCGCGTTTTTATCGCTGCCCTGCTCCGAGAGAAATCGCCTGAAACACGGCTGGAGATGATTAAAGATTGACGGCTGAAATCCCCAAAGATTCATCGAGACGACTTCATTGCCGGTCAGAGGATGCTCCGTCCCATCTTCATCAAGATAGTGCACACCTTTTGCGGTCTTTTCGACCTTTTTGCGCTCTGCAATAGCACTTAAAAACATTTGTCCGTCGCACCGGCACACGCCTCTGGCGACGGGGCCGCAATCACTTAGGGTATCCCTTAGCGTATAGCCGACCATCGCATAGTCATCATGGTTGTGGCCTGGAGTCGCGAGAAAATTTGCGATTGCCCTGAATGAATCGGGTCCGTAGTAATCATCCGCATTAATGACTGCGAACGGCTCGCGAATCACATCCTTGGCGACGAGTATGGCATGGCCGGTGCCCCAGGGTTTGTGCCGGTCTTTCGGCAGTATGAAACCATCAAGGCAGGCATCCAGCTCCTGGTACGCATAGGCGGTTTCCACAAGATTATCAAACTTGCTGCCAATCTTCTCTTTGAAAGCAACCTCAAAATAGTGTTGGATAACGAAGACGAGCTTACTGAATCCGGCGTTTATTGCGTCATAGATAGAGTAGTCGATGATTATTTCGCCGTTCGGGCCAATAGGGTCAATCTGCTTGAGTCCGCCGTAGCGAGTACCCAGACCGGCCGCCATAATTAGTAGAGTCGGCTTCATTCAAAACTCCTGCGTTTTCCGTTCTTTTGCCATAAATTTTACATAGTGCAGACAGCAGCACGAACTCTGCATCGTATCGTGATTATAATATGTTCGCCGATGCTCGACAACACACTTGTCCGCCGTGGCGGATTGAAGAGTGATACTTGTCACTGCAAACCCGGCACGATTTTCCTTTCCACTTTACAGGAGCGTAAATCCTTGCTACAGTGCCGCCATCTATGTTTTGCTAACGTTTGTGTGATGCACAAAGCCAGGAAAGAAAATCCGACTGAGCGAATACAGACAAACAATCAATGAATAATTTCACACTAATTGACGGCGGTATCGTTGGCGTATATCTGCTCGCCACTATGGTTGCCGGCGTGATGCTTCGAAAATACGTCGGCAAAGTGGAGGACTTTCTCGTCGCCCGAAGAGAAATGGACGTTTACCTCGGCATCGCATCACTTGCAGCAACGGAATTCGGCATCGTAACGTGTATGTACACCGCACAGAACGGTTTTGAAAAAGGATTTGCCGGAGCTGTGCCGGGGATTTTGACATTCGTGGCAATGTTCCTCGTAGGGTACACTGGTTTCTGTATCAAGCCGCTCCGTGATTCCGGCGTGATTACCATTCCACAGCTTTTTGAAAAGAAATATGGTCCCCGTGTGCGCTGGGCTTCGGGCGTTGTCATTGTGTTAGGCGGCCTGCTTAATATGGGCGTTTTCCTGCGGACAGGCGGGGACTTTCTTGTGAGCGTCAGCGGCCTTAACCCGAATTATCTCGAAATTATGATGACAGCGATGCTGGTCGGCGTGGCCTTTTACACAATCTTAGGCGGGATGCTCTCGGTCCTTGTAACTGATTTTCTCCAATTTATCGTAATGAGCGCAGGCCTGATAGTGACAACATTTCTCATCCTGGGTAAGGTTGGCTGGAACACGTTAGTGAACACCGTGCACACCCACTACGGCGAAGGCGGATTTAATCCATTTATGAACGAAAATATGGGATGGTCGTATGTGATTTTTAATGCACTGCTTAACACGGCGGCGGTCCTTACCTGGCAAACTCAGATTGCCCGTATCCTGGCAGCGAAGGACTCCAAGACCGGACGAAAGGTATATACGCGCACATCGTTCTTTTTCGTTGCCCGTTTCCTGATACCGGGCATCTGGGGAATGGCCGCCCTTGCACTGCTCACCCCGGAGCAAGTCGGGGGAAATACCCTCCTGGCAATGCCCAAATTGCTCGGCATTATTGTACCGCCGGGGATAATGGGGCTGCTCATAGCGGCAATGCTCGCAGCCGATATGAGCACTGATTCTTCCTATATGCTCACCTGGGGCAGTGTAATCTATAATGATATTATAGCGCCGTTTCGTAAAACAACCTGGTCGGAAAAAAAGGGACTCTTCTGGAATCGTACTATCATTGCAGTGATTGGCGTTTTCCTCTTAATCTATGGTCTGTGGTATAAGATTGAAGGCGACCTTTGGACATATCTTGGAATCACGGGCACAATTTACCTGTCAAGCATGTCGGTTCTGCTGATTGCCTGTTGTTACTGGAAGCGCGCGAACAGTTGGGGGGCGACAGCCGCCATCATTTTTGGCGCCCTTGTGCCGGTTGCCACACTTATCTTGCAAAAGGTCGGCCCGCAAACCGAATGGTTCCAGAAATATGACACCTCGTGTGGAATCGCCACTTATGTGATTGTGGCGCTGGCAATGATTGTCGGCTCGCTTCTTAAACCGGTCGGCAAGGTTAGCAGGGAGAGATAGACAATGACGAATATCGTCAATGAAATAATGACAATGCTCAAAGACCACTGGTTCTGGGGAATGATGACTATCGCCTGTCTTGTCTGGTATTCAACCATCACCGTTTATGTGGCAATCAGGGGTGTTGGTGATATCCGAAGTATGCTCCGAAAACTGTCGGGTTCCCAAAAAAACAGTCAATAATACGCGTTCTGATTATTTCTCGTGCAATCGTAATTGTAGGGCGGGGCTTTATTCGCCGCAGGCGGATTGCCCCGCCGATTCTGTTCTCAACGAACTAATCCAGTGTTTCCAGCCGGCAAGAATGGGACAGGTTAAGGCCTTTGGTTGGGCTACTGTGACGCTTCGGTTATCTCTCGGCCAGCTTCATAAGTTATTATTGGACAAGCATTAATCATTTATCCGCAAACACTTACAGAACCACTGAACGGGTTAGAAATCCGTTGCTCTGTCCTACTGAGCACGGGCGTATAATCTTTTAAGTGCTTGCAGTATAACAACGATGCAAAACGACATCGTATGACAAATCGTCAAATATACTCAACGGTTGCCGGTGGTTTCGGCGTCAAATCAAAAAGACAGCGGTTGACGCCTTTTATATCGGTGATGCGCTCGCTTATCCGGTTGAGCTTGTCCCATGACAACCTCGTAACGGTGGCAGTTCGTGCATCCACGCTGTCGATGCACCGCACTACAATAATCTGCCCAAACTCCCGCTTGTTATTTCGGATGCCGGTTGCATAGTCGTTCAGCAAAACCGCCAGATATTGAAACGCGCTGCTGCTTTTAAGCTCATCTTCGACTATAGCAGTGGCCGCCCGCACCGTCTCAAGTCGTTCGGCTGTCACCTCGCCTACGATTCGCGCCGCCAGTGCAGGGCCTGGAAAGGGAATCCGTTTTGTTATCTCTGCAGGCAGCTTCAGGAGCTTTGCAACTTTGCGCACATCATCTTTTCGCAACGTCTTGAGCGGCTCTATCACCGTATAGCCATAAGTTTTCTGGGTATCTATTCCCAGTTGCGTCAGGATATTATGCTGACGTTTTATCCCCGCCAACGTTTCCTCGATGTCCGTCAGAATCGTACCGTGAAAGAGGAATTTGGCGCCGGACTTTTTCACCAGCCGGCCGAAAATCTTCGAATAAAACGTGTCGGTGATTGCCTGTCTCTTTTCCTCCGGGTCGGTCAAATCCTTCAGCGCCGAGAGAAATTCCTTCTGTGCATCAATCAGCTCGACCGGAATACCCATATCAGCAAAGACCCTGACGACCCGATGCGGCTCGCCCTGGCGCATCAGGGCATTGTCGATAAACACGGTCTTTAACTGACTGCCTATCGCGCGATGTCCCAGCACCGTCACGACGGAGCTGTCCACGCCGCCGCTAAGAGCGTTTATCGCCTTGTCCTTACCCACCGTTCTTTTGATATCGGCAATCTGCTCTTCAATGAACTTTTTGTAATCCATTTTGTCCTCCAACAAACAATGCTCAATATTTAATCCGTTCAAATAGTCAAATTAGAAGCATAACATCTCCAGAGGGGCCTGTCGCCTCAAAAATTGAGTTGTACGACAACAAGGTGGTACGATTCAAGCCCGTGGCTCGTCGCCCTTCTTCGCTGACGCTACGAAGGGCAGGCCCGTGGCTCGGCGTGTGCGCTTGGCTGGCGGCCAAGCTCGAAAATTGGGTTTGAATTGGGTTTGTTTTTCGGGTCATCGGGTGAGCATTTTTCTTCGTAAGTCGTTTTTAGACAGGGGCTTGGGTTCATTTGCACTTTTCCTAAATTGGGTTTGTTTTGCAAAATTACGGATCGTGGCCCTCCTTCGCCCTTCGGGCTTCGGAGGGCAGGCCCGGGACCCTTCTTCGCTGACGCTACGAAGGGCAGGCTCTTAGGTTGTGGGTGGGGGTTTTCGATTTTATGACCCCCAGTAAAACCCTCCGACAAGCTCAGGGCAGGCACGGGGGCTAAATACTCAGAAGGACGTGAACAGACGGAGGGACTCATATCGGGTTTAGGGGCAGGAGATTCTTTGTACCGAGGGGACTGAGAATGTCGGAAGATGTTAATAAGCGGATTGACGGCAGGGTTGAATTCTCGTGTGAGGGTAAGACGCTGGAATTCGGTAATGGTTTTAAAAAGGGAATTTTCAATACGGCGTTCATACATCAGAAGTCGTTCGATGACTCTTTCGTTAGACAGGTCTTTAACGACGGCGCGGCCAAGAGCAAGGGCGGGGTCAGGGGGCTTAGTGTCGGGTTGCGGCAGGTGAGCCATTTTGAAGGCGAGGGAGTCAGCGAGTTTTGCCAAGGGGTTAGGGGGTTCGAGCATAACGTCGATGGCCTGGTTTTGGATGGAGACAGCGCGTTTGAGACGCCAGGAGAGGCAAATAATGCGGTCGGCGAGGAAAGATTCCATAGGGCCGATGGGGTTTAGCTCGACG